>Ga0209737_10004098_pt1 | contig 10246 bp, 5 predicted proteins | sample TergutCu122P3_FD_187284 | JGI IMG/M metagenome (GOLD analysis project Ga0209737, IMG submission 187284) | Cubitermes ugandensis P3 segment gut microbial communities from Kakamega Forest, Kenya - Cu122 P3 (SPAdes) (version 2) | ecosystem: Host-associated > Arthropoda: Insects > Digestive system >...
CATAGCTCAACCACACCTGATCCCATACATCTCTAATTTCGCTTATCGGCAACTGCCTGAGCAAAATAAGGATTGTCTCATTTATTACTGGAGTAACGACATAGGAAATGCGCGGACATGTGGCACGCTACGAAAAATTCGCACAAAATTTCTGCCAGAAAATCTAAAGAAAACAGCCCACTGGAAGACCTAGACACAGATGGGGCAGTCGCATAAAATTGCATCGTAAAACAAGAATGGTGTCACTGTATGGACTAGACTCAGCTGGACTAATGGGCTGTTTTGAACACGGCAATGAACCTTCGCGTTCCTTAAAAGGCGGGTTATTTAGTGACAAGGTAAGTGAATACTGGTTTCTCAAGGACTCTGCTCCATACTTCGACGGTGAGTTTCTTGTCACATGAAGCGGAACTTCGCAAGTAAGTGCGTGGCTTGCCAGACTATAAATCACATCTTCGTTAAATCCAGAAATCCATGTTCGTTGCTAAAGACCGCGCGCGACTAGACGGCTGTCAGCAGCGCCTGACTGGCCACAGGTGAACTGCAGGGTCACTTCCAGGCCGAAGGTCATGGCATACACAGCCAAAAGCCTTGTTGTTCAGCAGCGGAAAGCCACCGAAGAGAAAGTTTAGTTGTCCCAATGCTAAAATAACCACCATGCTGTTAAGTCGTACCTCGCCAAATGGCGCCATGTATCCAGAAATCCCAGTCAGCTTTACGCCCCGACAGCTACAACCTCACGGAAAAGGGGTTCTTCGGTATCCAGTGGGAGACAGCGTGGGTCCTACAGCCGGTACAAACGCTGTAGAGAACGGAGAAGTCGCTACCCTTGCCGGTACTTGAACACTACTTCCCCAGCCATCCTGGCGTGCAGTTCGGTCAATATACTACTATACAGTAACTAAAGAAAGTTTAAACTGAAATTTTGGCAGGCGGGATAGCGACTCGCTGCGGGACGGATAGTCTGGGGTTCGAAAGACGGTGGGCGGCGAGATTTTCAGGAACCATCGAGAACCGAGGCCCACCCAGCCTCCTGTAGAATGGGTACCGGGTCTCGTTCCTTTCTAGCACAGGAGTCCAGTATGGGTACAGCTGTATAGCAGGCTTACATTCACAAACTCTCCGTCATTTTGCGTGACAAACTTCAGCGCCAGTGTCACAAACCTTACGGATCTCCTGCCTCAGCCAAAAATGATTGCAGGGACAGGATACTGTAAATGACAGAGGAAGCACTAGATCGCACTCTGTGGAGAACTCGTTTTGGAAGAGACTGTGGACCTGTGGTAAGAGAGACAACAGAATGAACAATACCTGTATCTCCCCTTTGTGCATGTTTGGCATGCAAAGGTAAACTGAAACAATGGAGCCAAAAGAAGACCAAGTGAGGCTAAACACACACTGCACTGGGTTATAAGATAATGCTGATTATCGTGGTGATACCAAAGCCCTTCTTGAGAGTTCAACAGTCACTTTGCCCCCCCCCCCCCCAAAAAAAAAAAAATCCCCGCCCTTTTGTAACCCGAAGGTTCACTAAATCACAACAGCACGTCACTGGGCCCTGTCATGGGCCAGACCAATTCACTCCATAACCTCATATGGCATTTCCTGTAAGACCGAATTCGAAATACTATCATCTGCGTCCGGACCTCCTGTCAGATTTTCCGACTAGTTTCGTGTTGGCCAACCATTTCTTCCAAGCATGCTACGTGCTCCGCCTATCTGACCCCCTACGATTTGATCACAGTCACAATAACTGGTGAAGATCACAAATTACGAAGCTCCTCACGTCCAATTTCCTCCATGTGCCTAACATTTACTTTCTCTTCGAACCAAATATTCTCATTAGCACAGTCAGACAGCAACTCTTCCACAGCACCAAGTTTCAAACCCACACAAAACATGATGTGGCTTTATGGGTTTGCGCATTTTAATCTATACGCTCCCCAGTACGTGTGGGGAAAGGGAAAATGTGCGAATACTCCCTGAAAAAGGGGCTTCTTAAAAATATACCGGCTCTTCGAAATTTGATATGATCTTAGAACAGCGAAACTAGAGAAAGGAATGTAAAAGTCATGTGGTGGTGGTGGTGGTGGTGATAGTAGTAGTAGTAACAGTAGTAATAGTAGCAACAGTAGCAATAATGTTTCATGACGCTGATGCCCTGGAGTGGACTAGTATGGGGCTGTTGCCAAATTCCTTGGATGTTTATGAATCTGCTTCAAATATGCGTTGAGAAACCCCGTATATAACTCTCCTCTCCGCAACAAGTGCTACATGCCCGCCCATCTCATTCTTCTCGATTTGATCATCCGAACAATATTGGATGAGCAGTACAGATCATCAATATGGGTTATCACATCTATGGCCTTACGTAGACCATGGGTATCATTACCATAGTGCAATCTTCACTTTACACACTCCTGTGCTGGCCAGTACATTCTTCTAGGTATTTTCCGTTCAAAGGCTCCGAAGACCACTACCCATCTTCTTCTACACTGCCCATGTTTCCCTTGCACAGAACAGGGTGATTCTAATTACGGTTTCATATACTTTTATTTTGTCGATCCTGGTGGCCGCGCGGTCTAAGAGGGTCTGCGGCCGCTCGCTTGCTGGGATTGCGGGTTCGAATCCCGCCGACGGCATGGATGTCTGTCTCCAGCAAGTGTTGTGTGTTGTCTCTGCGTCGGGACAATCAATCGCCCAGAGGAGTCCTACCGAGTGCGGTGTGTCTGAGTGTGATCGCGAAGCCCCGTAAGGAGAGGCCATGACTCGGAATCAGGTCGAAGCTCCATAAAAATGGTTTTAGTGTTGCTATGAACATAATTCGACGTCATGATATCTAAGAAGAAGAAAAAAAAGGTTTTATTGGCTACCAAAAATTGGCGTTGGCACTCCTATCCATTCACTGTTGTTGTTGTTGTTTTTGTTGTTGTTGGTCAACACATTTTAAAATTATTCTTCTGCTTCAAGGTACAGAGTTCTCCCTGTATTTAATTGAGCACCAAGACATGCATATGTATGAGGGGAGTGGCGATACAGCTCCACGCATTCCCATTAGAAATGGCTTCCCGTAACCGCGCGATGGGTGAGACCCAGACTTTGTCTGAACATGATGGCAAAGAGAAAAATTCCATCCCCTGCAAGGAACTGAACCCATGACATCAAGGCAGTAGCCAACCAGAATGCTACGCTATTCAGCACCTCACATACTTGTACATACATAAACAATACTGTCCTAAGTGCCAGTGTATTTCCAACGAACATAACGTTATAAAAGAATTTAACTGCAGTGAAGATTCGCATGGGGCAACGTGTAGTAGGATACCATGAAGTCTTGTAGTGGGTACCAAGGGTTCGGGGGAAATACCGCTTCCAACTCAGGGATATCGCACAGAACTTTCGTGCTACATGGTCTCTCATGACAGCAGACTATGTGGCATGTTACAAGAGCCAGACATTTACGTAACGTGAGAGTGTGGCACGACATCATCCAAACGACTGATCGGCAGCAGTACGTCATGCTACTGACACTGGTATACGGCTCTGATACAGTATTTATGAACCGAACAAACCCACGTCCATCATTGTCCGAAATACGTGGGCCCGCGGTACCCGCACCGTGTGACAACCCACGTTAATAAAGACAACAAAATATATTCTGGTTTCAGTCAAACAAACAATATATTTTTATTTTATTTTTATCTTTACGACAAGTTTCGGCCAACTGACCGTCATCAGGCCATCTTTACAGGTACATGCAGTGTAAATAGCATTCATGTAACATGGGATCCCATAAGAGTTACAAATGTATTAAAATATATTAATAATACGAGTAGTATAAAATGAACGGTTTTACATCGCGTGAAATAATTTGCGACTCAAGAAAATATATACAAATATTTTTATAACAAAACATTATCCTACTTAAACACAAAAGCTTTTAAATATATAATATATATTAATTTCGTTTCATCTTCCAAGAATTGCTCAGTATTACAAAAACTTTGATATACGAGTATCACAGGCTATAAAAACATTCATTCTCTACTATTTTAATATATTTTAATATACTCGTATCTGTAAGTCTTATGGGATCCCATGTTACACGAATGCCAATTACACTGCATGTACCTGATGCTGGGTTTTTGTAAAAATGGCCTGCGGATGGTCAGTTGGTCGAAACATGTCGTCAAGATAAAAATAAAGTAAAAATATATTGTTGTGTGTGACTGAAACCAGAAACGGTTTTGCTGTCTTGTAGTTTAATAAACACAACGGATGCCCACTGAAAAATAAAAGTTAAGTACGGGTTATTTCGCGATGATGCATAAGCCAGAATATAAAGCACGGAATGATAGGATATTAGGATTTGGTACGATAAGCGGTTAACGCCTGACTAGTGATCCTGCTTGGAAGCGAGGAAAATCACGACAGGCCTCAGAGTAACCCGTCTCTGACCCAAGACGTGACGTCGCTATCTTTCTGAAGACAAACAAGATACGACCCGACCGGTAAACGTGCAAGACTCATATACACCTAAAAATGCAAGAGATTCGACAGCAGCAGACGGCACTCTGGCTGTGTTTCGAAGAAGGTAAAGCTGTCCCTGTTCTCAATTACATGCAAGACCACGAAGACCTGGAAGGAGAAGAGGTACTGCTCGACATATGAAGGTCGGCTTCTCACCCGGCCACTTTAGTGTCATGGCCGGCAACAGCCCTGTCAGGTGGAACCCTTGTCACCGCGACGTGACGAGTCCTCAGGAGACACAGCTGCAAATATAGTGAAAAAGAGGTCGCGGGCAGCCAACAGGGGGTGGTATTCTAGCTTGGAAAGTGTCCTGAGTGGGAAGAGAGACAAACAATCTTTCACAGCAAAAAGAAAGGGCTTTACGAAATGCTACACAGGGCCTTGGATTCGGGCGGATATCCCGGAATGGTCAAAAGCGACACAAAACGGGTATGAGATTTGGAATTTGCAATGTCAGGGACTTGTATAGGTTAGGTACACTGAAAACAGTAACAACAGAACAGGCGAAGTGTCGACTCGATACAGAGAGAGCACGGAAGGTCAGATGGGGAAAAAGGTGGCTAAAGCATCCACAAAGAACTGTACACCTGCGCATGGAAATACGAATGGGGACTGTACGTAGGCGAAGTACTGGCATTTCTTTTCACAGGTTCCAGATATCCTGAACGCCATAAATCCTCAGCTGACAAACGCAGAACATGAATAAAGGAAAATGTGGGCCCGAGATACCCTGATCGATCAGAGAGTCCCTGTGCGGCCCCACAAGCGACAATGCCTGTGACGAGGCTAACACTGCTATTCGAATGAACTCTTAAAAGCACAGCGGCAAGAACTGTCCCTTCCGGCCGCACAGTCTATTTCACGTGTTTCGAATAAGTCTAACAGCGATTATTCCCCCAACAACAACAACCGGCTGGTCTTGGTAACAGAGATTCCGTGTGTTTTCTGCGAGGTGTGAACGGCTGCCTCCATCTGAAGGGTCTATGCAATGCGACACTCTGAAAACGAAGGCAGAAAGCTCCTCCGAAAAGACGGAGTGTCTACCAATCCACACGGCGTCATATAACAAGTGGCCCTTTACAGGCAAGTGGCTGCTACGTTTCTCCTGCTGTAACATTAAGTAACTGATATGCAATAGAGACGCACTATGTTCTCTAGGAGGCAGGAAGTCAATGTTGGCATTCTGTTTTGATTCAATACATGCTTCCAAAAAAAACTATTTCTTCCTCCCTAGATGCTTCACTTAACCTGTATGTTTAAAATCATGTCCAGCGTATCTGCAGCAAGAATCGCCCTTCGAATGCCACGTGGCCGTTACGTCATCACACTGGCAGATGTCCCAGAGGGGAGGGCACAGCGCTGCTCACACACGAGGACAGACCGAGTTATTTAAATCTCTGCCGAACGGAAGGGGTAGTGAACTTCGTACTGCGGCACCTACACACGATATCACAAGGTGAAACATCAGTGCTGTGTTTACTGGAACCGACAAGCCAAGGTAGTCCAGTCGGTATAGTGACAATACGAGATTTGCGTTTGTCAGCGCGATGACACTTAAGGTTACAGCCTTCTGAAGTGTGATTCAGTGTAGTTTGCTAGATACTGTAGGTACCAACTTTTAAAGGGATATATTTTTTGCACCCTGGAGATGGAAGAAAAATATTTCTGCAAAGCTTTGTTATCTATCTACTGAACTACGCAGTTCGATACTCCATAAGACTCGCAGCTGTGGCGCCACTATGGATGGCAGTGTGCTGAATGTAGCACAGGGATATCACTCGCAGCTGTGGCGCCACTATGGAAGGCAGTGTGCTGAATGTAGCACAGGGGCATAACTATTCAGCAACCAATAACGAGAAAATTACGAATCCCTTGAACTATTTCTCACATATAGGTTCTACAGTGTTTCACATCTGGAAGGATAATATTAAAACTGGCCTAAGGGGAACAACGTATGAGGGCTGAACTGGATTGATCTGGCTCAGGACAGTGAGCAATTTAGAGCGCGGCTGAATTTTAAGGTTCTAAAGAAGATGTGTAGTTTTTGAACCACGTGACTATATAAAGTAAGTTAAGATACATAACCTGCCACTTCATAATAAACCCTCTGAAGAAACAATTTGAAGACTGAAGTTCATGTTAATACTGACTGTATAAAAAAGGGCTTTTCTCACCTCACAATAAACACATTCCGTATCAATCGAAAAAACCCACCAGTCAGTATTGTTTTTGGAAATAATCCCTGTTTAGTGTGATAATCATAAGCAATACATTAGCACAACGTGTAGGCAATAACGGGTTAAGTTAAAGCAGATAGTACATGTAGTTACCACCATGTTTAACAGGTGTAACGTACCCTTTCTCACGATAAGCACACTACGACATTCTGTGCTGAATTCTGTACGTTTCTGCAATCCTCTCCCCTCCCCACAATATCACCCGTCGTTCAGGATAATCAGGCTCCGGTTCGAGAATTTTAACCCTGGATCCCCGCAAACGAAACATGAGTGTGTGTTTCCCAGTAACAGCTATGTTCGATGGTTATATAATATTGTCCAGTCTGTGAACGAAGTTACGTTTTACGTGCTTCTGTTTTAACTTCCACCTGGAACCACTGACAACACACCACGACCACTGCCGCGCAACACAATTATCGCCTGTCGAAGCCGTAGCTAGTGTCTACGTCAGTCATGCCAGTGTTCCACTGGAGCTGATCCTGGCAGAGAAAATGATTCAGGGTCCCCTGCAGGGAACCTTAACGAGTTCCTGTGTTCAATAGTGTAGTGTATCTTCTATTTCAGGGACAAGCGGACGCCATTTGCTGGGCGTACTAAAACACGTTCTGAGCTACGTCCACCCTTCAATATCGATAATTACCATTTCAATGGCTGAAATTACGGCCGGAACTACTGTTTATTGCCCACATAATATGGAACGTACATACATCTGTTTCGATATTTCCTAGTTTCAGACAAATGAGCTGTACAAAGAATTCTGGATACTTATTTACTAATGTAACAACCGTTTAAAATTGAACGGAAAATTTTATAAATTTTCGTACCTATATCTTCTTCGCTCTTTTATCAACTATTTCTTTACAGTTTCTTGAATTTGTCCCTTTCCTTTACGTCACATTGGTTCTGGTAAATAACGCTCAAAACATACCGTCACTGACAACTATCAGCTCTTCTACGAATCATGTTATTTAATTAAACTTTTCTCCGACGTCAGAGTCCTCTGTGAGCGAATTCGCGACAACGCGCACGCGCGTCGACCTTGATAATTGTAATTATTACGGTACTGCCTAGTGCAGGCCGTCTGCATATCAAGATGATTTGTCAAACAGTGGAAGTATTACTAAATGCGCCCTCTCTGAAAGCAAGAGCACGTAAAATTGGGGTTTTGTGTGCAAGATATTAAAATCAGGAAGCTAAACCAACACCAAGCAACCGTTCCGACTGGGTGTATACCAAGTCCGTTCATTCAGGGTTGCAATACAGCTGCATGCAGCAAAACACTTCCTGACGGTTGACAGTATTTCTCAAGATATTACCAGCCTTCAATAGAACCCGAAGGTTCATTACCGTGTCAATAACCGCCTGCCACTCTACCTTATCACAAGCCAGGTGAATACAGTCCAACTTTCTTTACGATCGAAACTGTCTGCTGGTTCCGTCACTTCCAGAGACTCCACTATACGGACATGACTACCAATATGTGGGGAAAAATGTACTGGCAAAAACTGCAGGATGAGCGCCTCTTAACCACAATCATCATGAAATATATTACGTGCTTTTTTTTGTACTCTGTACTCGTTACTTACAAAATTTTGGGGTAGCCGGTGTGAATTACGACGTATAGAGATATAAATTACTGGTAAGATATCCAGAGCTCGTCAGATAATTGAGGAACAAATTGGAATATAATGGGGAAATAACGGTGTAACTACTGTAACACATTAAGAAAGCCTACGATTCAGTTGCGAGGAAGTTTCCCGCTGAGTTTTGAATACCCATGGTATCCAGACAGACAAAGACTTGCCTCATACACAGAGGTTTTTTAAATGCAGAACTGAGTACGACAGAGCGGGTGACGTCATCGTGTAGCCACACAGCAATTGATGTCGTCCGCTCTACAGCGCGCATTATCGCTGGACTGAGCACTACAGAGTGGGCTGCGTCATCGGTCGTTACCGCACTTGCCACTCCGAACAGTCTGACGGAAGGGGATGCTTTGCAGCAGGCTTACTCAACCTTCTGTTTAGGCAAAAACGAGCCTGGACGCGGGTAACACGAAATTTAGAGAGCAGAATGAAGAATGAATAAATATACGTACTGCATAATTACATGTCTAATGTTAACACGTGTATTTTTCTAAATATTTTGCACAACAAAAACACACTGTTAAAAATAACATTTAACAACGTAATTCACAAACAGCCGATCTCAAAGGCCGCGCGGTCTAAGGCGTGTGTCTGCGGCCTCTTGCTTTCTGGGATTAAGGGTTCGAATCCCACTGGGGGAATGGATGTCTGTCTCTTGTGAATGCTGTGTGTTGTCAGGTAGAGGTCTCCGCGACGGTTCGATCATTCATCCAGCGGAGTCCTACCGACCGTGGTGTGCCTGTGTGTGATCTCTAAACCTCAACACTGAGGCGGCCTAGGCGCGATAAAGGCTGTTGTGCCACAATCAAGAAGATTATTTACAATCTGGGTCAGGGTGAAGCCAATTTAGCCATTTTTTTTTTCAAATTAATAACGTATGTCTGCACGAACAAACAACGTGTAAGTTATGGAAATTTCTTCGGTGTTCTATCTCGGCTTTGTCAGGGAAAGAGTTAAAAGACGTCGTCTCATTTCAGATGTCTATGCGAACAACATAACACCGTGTCGCGGGCAACAGCAGCGGGTTGAGTGGGACTGAATTTACAGCCGTCGCCTTTCGTCTGTCTTTCAGATCCGTCATTGCGAAGGTTAAATCAAACCAGAAGGGACTCAAATTGAACGTGACATCGCCTTCTGGTCAGCTCTGATTACGTTCATAAACTTGGCGAAAACTTAAACACTACGTGCATAACGAAAAGCACTGAAGCTTTATTTAGTCGCCAGTAAGGAGGTTGGCCTATACATACATGACGAGAAAGCTAATAAGCGTATGCCCATATCTCGTCAAGGAAATGTGGGACAAACTCAAACACAAAGAGAGATAACAAATCCTTTGAAAATGTAACAGGAAATAGTTTGGAACGACGCAACAAATCGAAATCACACGAATAAAGAGATTAAGAGCAGACTACATTGAATGAATACTTCTTAACGTTTGCTCTCAAATTTTTTGTCTTCCTGCTTGCTATCTGAACATCATGAAGATACAAATACACGGACCTATAATTCTGTCGCTTGTTTTGCATGAGTTTGATACTTGGTCTCTCACATTAAGGGGAGGAAACACGCTGAGGGTGTACGAGAATAGGGTGCTGGGGAAGGTCTAAGAGGGAGGAAGTAACAGAAGGCTGGGGAAAATTGCATAATGAGGAGCTTCCTGATATTATTGGGGTGACAAAATCAAGGAGGATGAGATGGCACGTATGGAAGGTGGAGGGGGGGGAAATGCACATGGGGTTCATGTGGGGAAACCTAAAGGAAAGTGACCACTTGGAAGAACAAAGCGCTGATGGGACGATGTTAAAATTGGTTTTAAATAAAACAGGCTGGAAG
>Ga0209737_10004099_pt1 | contig 10244 bp, 11 predicted proteins | sample TergutCu122P3_FD_187284 | JGI IMG/M metagenome (GOLD analysis project Ga0209737, IMG submission 187284) | Cubitermes ugandensis P3 segment gut microbial communities from Kakamega Forest, Kenya - Cu122 P3 (SPAdes) (version 2) | ecosystem: Host-associated > Arthropoda: Insects > Digestive system...
CAGTATTTCGCTGGCAGGCAGTGATTTATATTCTGCGTATTTTTCGAGCAGGAAAATAAAAAATTCCGATTGATTAGATATTCTTGTCATAATAATGCACTTGCATAAATAGATTTCCTGTAATCGCCTGTTGTTTTTTCTGCGTCCCACAATTCATAAAGCAAATAGGGCGACATTTGTCTTAACAGAATATTTTCATCGCTTAACTTTTGGGCTATTTTCGATAGATAAAACGCAGTGATTGCCTCCTGTTCCGAAAGTCCGTTTCGCTCAACAATAATTCCGATGAGCAAAGTTATTGCGCTTATTTTTAAATGTATATTCATATTGTGTAACTGTCTGTAAAATGTAAATATTGCAGGCTCTTCGCTGTGGAAAAAAGATATTGCGTTGCTAATTTTTCAGGTTGAAACAACTGAATGACAAACTCTTTCGGATTTGGCAAGTGGTCGAATTGTCCCGCCATATATTGGTCTATAACCAAAATAACATTGTCATTGGCAGTCGCACCAATTACAATATCATGCTTATTTTCAGACACTTTTCCAATCCTGTTCGCAAGGACAAAATCAAGCCATTCGATATTCGCTGTTGGGAAGTGCAGTATGTTCAAATCGGTTATCTGTTCTTTTTTCCATTCAAAAACACTCACGGTCGGCTGCCCTTCTTCAAAAAACAGCACAGCAGATTTAGCGCGGTTTTCCGCCTGACGCCTTTCGTCCGACAAGTAAAAACCGCTGCCAAAAACAAGAAATTTACGCCCTTTCGACAAATCGGGCTTCCTGATTATCTGATTGCTACCGTGATAGAGTTTCATAATTAAAATTTCAACACTGCAAAGATATAAAAAAGTTTCATAAAACAAAAAAACAACTTTCTATAAACTAATTGTCGTTTTTCTCCGTTTGAAAGTCGTCCGTAAATCCCCAATGCGCCGTGAAAATATATTCGGCGGAAGGAATATGGCGGATGATTTCCCTTGACTTGGCTGCCTGTTTGGCATCCATATTGATGATAGCAGGGGTAGGCGCAATTTTACCGTCTTTCAGACTTAATATGTCGCCGGTAAACAGATATTTATCATTGACTAAATAAGCCGTCGTTCCGCTTGTGTGTCCGGGTACGTGAAAAACTTCGAACTTCAAATTTCCAATTTGCACCAGTTCTCGGTCGTTCAACAAAATGTAGTCGGTGCGGGGAAGTACGTTTCCAAACAATAATAATTTCGATTTCGTACCGTCTATCATTTTTACTTCTTCTTTCTGCATAAAGAGTTTTGCCTTGTCGAACAAATTCAATGCCCCTGCGTGGTCGCCGTCACTATGCGTTAAGAATACTGCTACAACATTGCCGGGATTTATTCCCAACTTTTCCATTTGTTCCGTTACAATTGCAGGATTGATACCGCAGTCGATAACAACATATTGCGAACTGTCTTTTATGATAAAAAGATTGACGAAATCGTCTCTTACCACAAAAATATTATCAACTACAAGTCCGGTTTCCATTAGTGTAAATTTAGAGGCTTCATATTGCAGTTTCAGATACAATCCACCCCACGCTAACACCAATACGCCTACGATAGCGCCAATGGTTATCAGGATAATTTTAAATACTTTCTTCATTTCGTAAAAATTCAAAGATTCAAAAATTGTTCATTGTTCATTGAAAAACAGGCTTGCGGATTAAATGTAGCATGTTCCCTGTGATGTACATACCCCAACTGATTACACAGCAGTTTTGTACCATTGATGGTTATTTCGGGCATATTGCGATGGGAATGACCGTAAATCCAATAATCAATCTGATTATCGAAAATGAAATCGTGCAGTTCAGCCACAAATGCGCCATTGATGCGGCTGTTCTTAAATTCTTCAGCCAAACACAAAAACGTTGGTACATGATGGCTGACAACCACCTGTTTGCGATTAGTATTTGATTGAAGGGTTTCGGTCAAATATTTGACAGATTTCTGATGCGCTTCATTAAAACAATGCGCATTGAGTAAGCGACCATTGTAGGCAATTCGCGAAAAATCGGACACTGATTGTTCCGTAACGTACGCATTCGATACCGGAATACTTGCCCACAACGTGCACAATATGAAATCAATATCATCAATTGGCACTACGGAGTTGTAATAGCATTTGACATTCGGGCGAATTTCGGCAATACAACCGTTTTTGATGGTTCCAACATCGCCACTTTTATAGAACTCGTGATTACCGGGAACTACCAGTGTTTGCCGAAAATTATCAGAAACCCAATCCCAAAAAGGATGAACGCTGTAATTATCGTCGTTCAGGTAGCCGATATCGCCTGCCAGCAAAAGAATATCCCCGGCAGGGATTAACGGATGTTCACGCAAATAACGGGCATTGTCCCGAAATTCCAAATGTAAATCAGAGGCGTATTGAATTTTCATGGTAAAAATCCTAATGTGTCATTCAAATATTTTATTAAATCATTCATATTTAATATAATGACAAGTGTTTTGCAAATTGTCAATGATGTTTGGCAATGAGCAAAATGACACTGCAAATATATACAAATTTATCAGTTGCTCAATTTTTTTCCATCATTTCCCACGCCACCAGCAGCCCCGTCATTTCCGAATAACTCAAAATCCCACTTTGCTGTTTGTTGCTTTTAAGATATGCGTCGTATACCTTGTTCTGCATGGCCGACATGGTTGGGTTTATTCCTTTCTGCCAATGTTCCTGTATGGCTTGATAATCGGCTATAATCCGCGGGTTTATTTTTTCTACGATTTCTTTGTATTTGTCGGGCGAAATTTTCCGCAGATTGCTCAGCAGGTACGACGTCGTTTGCAGGTAGCCGCTGTAGCGCACTAAAGGATGGCTGCTCGACGTACAAATCACGGTTGCATAAAGATTACATTCTGCTTCGCTGGCAATACCGAACTGGTGCGCTTTTTCGTGCGCCAGTGTGTATGGGTACGTGATAGGAGGCGAGTAGTTGTTGACATGCACCTCGTTGAAAAATGGGCCGAAATAGCCTGCAACTCCCATCCGGGTCATCAGCGGTTCGGCAATAGTTTTTTTGGTGCGCCGCCAGCCGTTCGGATAATGCAAGCGCAGCAAATCATGATGTTTTTCATACATTGATTCTATTTCTTCATTCACCTCTTTCACATCGAATGTCGGTTCAGCAATGTAAGCATTGTTAAGCGAATCAATATATTGTAATACAAATGCTTCAAAAAAATCCCTGTCTTCTTTTGGCTGTTCCACACTGAAACGTTCATGAAACCCGTGACGGAAATACCCCATGCTCCAAGACAGGTAAAACCAAACCGCAATCCACATCACCGACAACAGAAATACTTTTGCCCAGCAACGAAAAGACAAACGTTTCATACACATCAAGACGATACTGCCCACAAACATAATAATTGCAACAATGACAAGCACATCTAACAAAGAAAAAGGTATCCAGCGGGTTACAAACGAAAACACAGTGGCTACTACCGGATAGCAAACGCTCATGTACCATTCAGCCAACGCAGGAATACGCGAACACAAAAAGACAAACACTAATAAAACGAATGGAGGGATATATTTCATTCAAAAATTCAAAAATTCAAGGATTCAAAAAATTGTTCATTGTCAATTGGTTAAGTTTTTCGTAAATCATGTAGCACATCCATGCGTCGGTGGCGGCGTAGCGTTGCTGTGCTTCGGTGAGGACATCGTTTTCCCAGTTGGAAAGTTGCTGTGATTTCGAGATGCGGACGCCAAGTGTGATGCCTGCCATTTTGGATAATCCCAAACTTTTGATTTGATATTTCTGTACCTCATTCTGCAAGTCGATAAGACCGCGTGGTTTGATGGTTACCGATCGTTTCAATACATCAGTATCGTTTTTGAGGGCAGCGCCGATTTTCAAGATGTTGGGGTCAGACAGCAATGCCAGCAAGCATTTGGGTATCCCCATTTTACAGATGCGGAATAAATAAGCATCGGTAGCGTTGGCCAATTGTAGCAGGGCAATCTGGTTGATTCTGCCTTTGGTGAACGACGGTCGTGTTTCGGTATCGAAACCCAATACAGGACATAACCTTAAATTATTGACTGCGAATTGGGCGGCCATGTTGTGTTCAATCAAATGAATTTTTCCTCTGAACTGTACCAACGGCAGCAAACGAAGTTCTTCCCTCGATATTTCTGATACAAACATTATTAACTATTCCATCCCGTCTTCATAGTCCAATTCTTCTTCCATCTCTTCATCGTCCAGGTCATCATCCATTTGCGACGCCTTTTTTGCTTCTGCATAACGTTGCTGGAACAGATTCACGTGGATGATACGGGTGGCGGTCAGCAGTTTTACGCCCCAGTATTGACCAAACGAATCGTAACATTCGGCAATGGCGTCGTTCATGTTTTCGAGCGTTCCTGTTTCGTAAAGCAATACAAAGTCTTTCAATTCCTGATAAATATCGGTAAGCATTTCCGACAGACTGGCATTTACTACTTTCATGGAACCGGGATGGCTCAAGTCGCTGAAATCGGAAAATTTGTCCAGCGCGCCGATGAAGGTTACTACATTAACAAAAATCCGGTTGTATTCGCGCTCGGTGACGAATTTTTCAACATCCGACGAATAATGGGCGTCTATTTGAGGAAGACGGGATACGCCGCTGTAAATTTCAGGCAACAGGCGCAACTGCTCCAGCCAGAAATCAGAGATTTTCTTGTCGGGCAGTTTCTCAAGGTATTCTAAATACTTACGGCACAATTTGACAAACTCTTTGGTTTGCGGCGCTATCAGATAATCTATCTTTTTCATGAATCAAACAAATTTACAAAAATTCCCACAAAAATATAATATTTTTTTGACTTTATTCCAATTTCATATAATAATACAACTGATGTGCGGCTAACAAATCAGGATAAAAAATCTTAATCATGTCTTTTAGAATGATATGCGGATTGACCACTCCTGATTCGAAAAAATCGTTTCCACCACCGGCGCCGGTACGCACACAATTATTGTAGACGGCACCAGCCTTGAAAGGTTGGATAAGTGACAATCGTTCATCCACCGACCTGATTTCGGCAAGCGAACGGGCAGCCCCCGTGTTCATCCAAAGGTCAGCAGCGCCTCCCTGATGAACGATGGTTTCGATATTGACGGGAACGCCTTCATGCGACCGGTTTTCCTTCCAGATGTAATCACCGCCGGCGTCGGCAATCATTGCAGCCATCCACGATTCGCCTCCGGGAATGTGCCAAATTCCCTGCCACGGCAATCCGCACAATATCTTTGGCTTGCGTTCACGGTCTTTTACTAACTGACAAAGCGACAGATATTCATCGCGGATGGCGTTGAACTGTTCCGATGCCTGCGTTTCGCAACCGTAAAACGCCGCTATGAATTTGAGCCATTCGGCTTTGCCAAGCGCTGTCCGTTCGAGGTATTCGGCGTTGAACACCACTTTTTGTCCCAAACCGGCAAGCCGCGCCATGCTGCCTGAAACCTCCCCACCCACGCTATATGCAAATATAACGTCGGGATTCATGCTGATGATTTTCTCGTAGTTCAATCCCTGTTCGTATCCTATATCCACCACCAAACCGTTTTCAATGTCTTTACGGACAAAGGTATCCGATACAAAAGCAGCGCCCGACAACGCTTTGATGCTCGAAGTTTTTCCCAGAGCAGAAATCATTGCCACATGCGTGGTAGCCAAGCAGATGACCCGCTCAACCGGCGTATAAATTACAGTGTATTGCGAATATTCTGCCGGAAGTTCTTTCCCTTTGGGGCACAGCGCATAACGATACATCACATTCTGCGCGCCCTGCCAGGGATTGGATACAGTAAGCAGGGTGATGTCGCCATCTTTTTGCATGGTAAAACCGCGGGCAAACTCCACCAATGCCGAATCGGAAGCAACTGCCGGTGTTACGCTGGCATGTTGCCCTCTGCCGGTACAGGATACGATTCCTGTAATGAAACCGGCGGATAATAGGATATATTGTAAAAATCTGAAAATCGACATGAAAAATCCCCTACAAACAACGTACCAAAATTGTGGGGTGAAAATGTTTTTTATATATCGTCGTAAAGTTTTATTTTTGCCGGATAAAAACATAAGGATAAATAAGGAATTTGTGAATGATTAAAGAAATCAAGTTAATCAATTTTTTGAGTTTCAAGGAAGAAACCCTGAACTTGGCTCAAGCGCCAACAGTTTTAGTCGGGATAAACGGTTCCGGCAAGTCGAATGTTTTCAAGGCATTAAGATTACTTCGTGAAGGAGTGGCAGGTGTTGGGCTTAAATTATTCGTTTTTGACGTGTTGGGAGGGTTAGACAACATCCGTTATAAAAGCGAGAAAACTGCTGATAAGCCTGTTCAATTGCAGTTCAAGTTTGATGGGGAAATACTTAAAAAATATGGGGCTGATTTTCCCAATGATGTGAATTACATGATAGAATTACAAAAAACTCCGGCTAATTCAAATTTTTATGTTCGGGAACAAATTTTTGATGACAAGGGATATGTTTATCTGGAATTTGACCGTGGAACCGGGCATTTGAGTGAATTGATAAACGATGAAATCAATTTTGTTCAGGAAAAGAAAGTGAAGTATCCTGATTTTGTTGAACCAACTGAACTTGCCCTTTCAAAAATTTATGACACTGACAGATATTATGCTTTAGCAACGATTAGAAAGGCCATTTCCGATATGGTTATCTACGATTATTTCGACGCTACGCCACAGAGCGCTATCCGAAAACCCATGTTGCCGACTTCGGGTAAACGCTTATCTGCGAATGGCTCAAATCTGACACAAATTCTGAATACCGTCAAAATCAATTATAAACAAAATTTTCAAGGCATTGTCAGTAAACTGAATGAGGTAAATCTTAATTTCAGCGGTATTGACTTCAATTTTATCGGCGGCAATATCGAACTGATGCTGGATGAAAAGAATTTGAACAGTTCTATTCATGTGTCAGGTATATCCGACGGGACATTGCGTTACTTGTGCCTGTTGGCAATTTTATGTAATCCAGACAGAGGCAGTCTGGTGTGTATTGATGAGCCTGAAACTGGTCTTCATCCTGATATGATTGCCGGAATAGGAAGGCTTATCAATGAGGGTTCTACGCAATCAAATATGATTATTTCCACACATTCAGCCCATTTACTAAATTCTTTCGAAATAGAAAATATCCGGGTGATTGAGAAAGACGAAAACAATGCATCGAAAATATTTCAACACACTGCCAAAGATTTTGAAGGCTGGTATGAAGAGTTTAACCCCGGAACCATGTGGCGCAACGGGGATTTGGGAGGAAACAGATGGTGAAAAATGTAGTATATTTGTTCATAGAAGGGATTCGAGATACTTCAAATGGCGATTTACGCGAAGGTTTCCGTAAATTGTTGGAACAGAAGGTGAAGGGTGTCATGCCGAGAATCAGTATGGGTGATGGCAAAAAACAGACCATTGACAAATTCCTCCATACAAATCACGCAAAAATGCTCTGTGATTTAGATAATCCTCCAGAACATGTCGAAACCGATTTGCGTGAGCATGGTTTATTGGATAGTCGCGATAAGGTTTTTTACATGATACAGGAAATGGAGGCATGGATACTTTCACAACCTGACGTTCTGGACAAATATTATTGTGAAGACATCAGCAGCCGTATCCCCAAAAAACATTCAATGTTTATCGCTGAACCGGACAAGGAATTGCAAAACATTACACGTAATACCCGTAAAGGGAAATACCACAAAGTGAAACATGGAACACAGTTATTACAAATGCTGGACTCCGGACGATTATATACTGATTTTACAGATTTCAAACGACTGGTTGATAATCTAAATTTATAGGAAACAATCACATAAGATATAACAAAATGAAAACCAAAAAAATATTCAAAAAAACCGTAAAGTATCTCCGCGAACTATCCATAGTGGTGATAGGGGTGGCCATTACTGTAAGTATTGGTCTGTGGATGAACAAAAAAAGTAACGAACAAGACTTGAAACAGTATTTGACTACCGTAAAAATAGAGTTGGAAGAAAACGCAAAAAATTGTGGTCTGTACTCAAAATATCTGCAAAAATCAGTCAGGTATGCCGACTACTTAAGCCGCACAGATAAAAAATCATTAAACAAAGATACATTAGATTTTTATAAATATTCTACAGTTGATTTTCAAACTAATATTAATTATTCCGGCTATGGTTGTGGTTACATGAATACATACTTACCCAATTTTACTTCAACAAATGCTTTCGAGATGTTTAAAAATTCCGGTGCAATGCGTCAAATGAAAGATAAAGAACTTTTGCAATCTTTATGGGAAGCGTATACCAAATTAGAAGATACAAAATTTGACCTTAACGAAAGTTTCCGAATAAAAAAGGAAGAAGCCCAAAAAGAACTTCAACGAAGGTCAGAGGGAAAACCGGTTGTCGTTCCCATGCAAATATTTTACAGTACTGATATACCTCATTCAATGGTGCGAAGGTGTGCTGAAACCTCTGAAATATTAAAAGAAACCGTAATGAAGTTGGAAAAAGCATTATAAACAAGATTTTTTTCGTAATTCATTTTTTTTTAAAGATGTTACATACTGAAGATTTATCCAAAGAAAAATATCTATCTTTGTCCTTCAATATTAATACTTTTCATCTTTGAAAATCAAATATCATGAACTTAATATTCAAGTTATTATTGGCTTTTTGTCTTTTTACAGGCACCCTTCATGCGCAAATAATAAAACCTCTATCAGAGGAAAAATGGCCGGAATCCGATTCTACTGCAAAGGTTTATGCCCTGAAAGGGTTTCGCCATGGAGTCAGCTTTTTCCCGAAGGTTAAGTACCCCGAAGTGGAGTATACCCCCTCTCCTACCCTTTCATTCGACAGGTATCATACTGCTGATGTGGTGTATTACTGGATGAAAAAATGGACGGAGCAGTATCCCCATCTTTTAGACATGTATGAAGTTGGCCATAGTTACGAAGGCCGCCCCATATTTCAGATAACGCTGACCAGCAAGGCAACAGGCAAAGCAACCGGAAAACCAGCCGCCTATTTTGAAGGTGGCCGGCACAGCAGCGAAGTAAGCGCTGTTGAATCAACAATATGGCTGTTGAAACATTTACTTGATGAATATGGTAAAGACCCGCATATTACCCAAATCGTTGACAAAAATGCGATTTATTTCCGTCCGGTCAACAATCCAGACGGTCATAACCTGTACATGCATACAGCGCAGTCTAACAGAAGTTCCGTTCGTCCGGTGGATAACGACGGTGATGGTCTGTTGGACGAAGACGGCCCGGAAGACCTCGACGGGGATGGATATATCCTGCAAATGCGCTACAAGGATACAAAAGGAACTTATATTATTGATCCGAGAGATTCGACGGGTCGTTTGATGAAACGGGTGGAACAGGGAAAAGGCGAATACAGCATAGAGTCGGAAGGTATTGACAATGATGGTGATGGAAAGTACAATGAAGACGGAATAGGAGGGCTTGATTTGCACCGTAATTATGCTGAAAACTGGAGGCCGGCGCAGGAGGCTACCGGTCGTGGATGGACGCAGGGCGGCGCCGGTGAATATCCGTTAAGCGAACCGGAAACGAGATCGGTGGTTACTTTTCTGCTGGCAAATCCAAATATCTACATCGTAAATTCAATGGATACGAGCGTGCCGATGCACTTGCGTCCGCCAAGCACTGCACCATCGTCGGCCATGTTTCCCGAAGACCTCAAATGGTATACATTGTTCGACGGTATTGGTAAAAGCATCACAGGATATGAACGTGCGGGCGATGTATACAATGATTATGGTGGAGGTAATCCTCTTTTCGGACATGGCCCCGATTTCGGATACTGGTACTATGGAGCAATATGGTATGGAGATGAAATATGGAATACCGGCAAGGCAATACGGGATTATAACAATGATGGCGAGATTGATGATTTAGACAAATTGATTATGAACGACCTGGAGTATGACGGGAAAATGTTTTTCGACTGGAAGCCTTTTCAACATCCGCAGTTGGGCGAAGTGGAAATAGGCGGGTGGAATCCAAAATTTTTCACACAAAATTCCCCACCCGACCAACTTGAAAAATGGATCAAAAATGAAGCATTGTTCAATCTGGAAATGCTCAAGTATCTTCCTGAATTACAGTGGGAAAATATTGAAGTAAAAAAGTTGAAGGCCTATAAACAGGA
>Ga0209737_10004100_pt1 | contig 10243 bp, 6 predicted proteins | sample TergutCu122P3_FD_187284 | JGI IMG/M metagenome (GOLD analysis project Ga0209737, IMG submission 187284) | Cubitermes ugandensis P3 segment gut microbial communities from Kakamega Forest, Kenya - Cu122 P3 (SPAdes) (version 2) | ecosystem: Host-associated > Arthropoda: Insects > Digestive system >...
CCCTCATCCTCCCTTGCGCCATGTGACTTTTTCCTGTTCCCTTGTATGAAGTGCCAGATGAAAGGGAAACGTTTTGCTGATGTCAGCGAAGTGAAAAAGAAAACGCTGGAGGTCTTGAACAACATCAGCACTGAAGAGTTCCAGAAATGTTTTCAGCAGTGGGAAAAACGTTGGTACAAGTGTATCAAGTCAAAAGGAGAGTAATTTGAAGGAGACTAGAGTTGTAATAGTATAAAACCTAATAAACCATATCCGTAGATTGAAGGGTATGCTGACAATACAAACATCCTAGGGAGAAGTTTGAGAAGTACTAAAAAGGAGATCTGAAGAGCTGGAAATAGCAGGAGAGGATGCTGGGTTAGGGACCACAGACAAGATAACAAGAGTAATGAATCAGACAAGAAGAGGAAAATGTCGGATTGAACCTGATACATCTGCAGTGCTGTCTGATAAGTGAGATCGAGGAAGTAAGCTCCAAATTAGAGTGGCAAATAGAACTTACAAGCAATGACCACAGGGTTACTATTTACAAAACACTTAACTGACCAACTGCTCAGAACAAGAGTGAAACATGGACTTTTCCCACAGTCCCATGCAAAGGACGCATTCATTTGACAGCAAAAAATTTAGCAGCATATTTCAACCAGTACAAGTTAACAGTGCCTGGAGAATATGGTACAATGAAGAACTGTACAGAATATATAAAAACACTGATATGGTAGCATGTGACATGTGCATTGAAGGTTATAAGTGGGCTGGGCATATAGTAAGGATGTTTGACACCAGAATCCAAAAACACATTGTAGAATGATGTCCTGGAGGAAGAAGGCCCATTGGAGAGCCGAAGAACAGATGACAAGACAAAGCGCAGAACGATGCTGCCAGACTGCTCAATACCAAAAACTGGCATGCAGCAATAAGAAAAAGGTGTGATGGAAGGAAGAAAACAGAAAAGGCCATCGCCAAGAAATGAGCCGAATGTCCACAGGAAGGAGGAGAATTAAGATGCTGTATGTTTTCATTCCATTCTACAATGTACTGAAATTCACTGGTAACCAAACTCACTGTACAACACAGGAGCATTTTCTGGACAATTAATAATTGGAACTAAAACAAGAAATTTCATCCGTGTATGAACTTGTAAGTTCCCGATGATATTCACAAAAGTCAGCTGTAATTAGTCCTTATCCTGTGCTAGTTAAATCCAGTCAAACCTTTAAATCCCATTTCACCAAGATCCATTACCCTGCAATCCATACCCACATCCCTTCCTTGCAGGCTTTCCAACCAAAACTCTTTTTGTACTTTTCATTTCCCCCTCACCCATCTGATCTAAGTAGAGACCTGGAATACAGATCAGACTGGTCCCTACTATACAGAAAAACATCTGAAAGCACCATTTTGTTACTGAATGCTATCCGTTTGGTGCAAACATACGCATACATGCACAGGCACGCGCGCACGCGAGCACACACACACACACACACACACACAAAACACGTATGCATATTTTTATGTATGTATCCCTCTCATAGGCAACTTCTTCACTCACTCACATGTGAAATAATGCAACAGTGTGGACTGTCAAGGACATTCAAGTAACCATCATGATAGAATGTGAGGATCAAAAACTCTTATGTCCATAAGAACGAGGGTTGGGGCTAACAGCCAGAGCTAGTGGGATCGGGTGAGCAAACACGCAAACGCTTGCCTTCTATTGAAGCCCGTATTCAACCAGAACACTACTTCATGTGCGCAGTTCATGCTCTATTGCAATCGCAACACTCAAGTCAAATCAGAACTGCATCTGCACAAGCACAGGGAACATTTCATAAAATTTCCAAACACACACGTTATGTTCCCATGGAGCCCTTTTTACCAAACACTTTGGCTCATCTGCATTAATCAATCAAAATTTTCAAACTCATTTGCAAAATTAAAACACTTCAAAACATCAGTGTAATTACAAAAGCTGCTTCCATACTGGTGCTTTAAAAACGACACACATAAATGTGAAGGAAATAAATGATGTGATAATATTGTGATGACAGAATGTCTTCTGTGACTTGAGTGCTGGTTGTGAATGTGTAAAAACAGGGTTACCAACACGACATGCCTAGTCGGCCTATTCGCAAACTTGGATCGAGTCAGGACTAGTTCTGTTACAGCTGCAAAAATACAATGATACCCACAAAATATGTCTTCAGCAATAAAAGAATTGAGATATACACAATAAATTGAGATATACACAATAAATTGAGATATACACAATAAATTGAGATATACACAATACAACTTTGTCAGTGATTTTTTTTTAAAAGGACCACAGAGTGTTAAAAAACTGTAATGAAATTAATCTTTGCCAGACATAATTTAGCAAATGTGCACAGGGTACCCAACCTAATAAACACAGGGGCAGTCCCAACTCGATCCCATTTCTGAATACGGGCCTCTACAGAAGGTAAAGCTGCAACATGTTTGCCCACTTACCTCTCTCGGACATTGTTGGCCTGACGGCGCTCCTTTTCACGCACAGCCTTTGTGCCGGGATCCTCCAGCTCCTCTTCAGTATTCGAACAACAGTACGGACAAGCGACTGTCAGTATGCAACCTATACTACAACTTACAACACATTTGGTAGAACCGTAACTTCAAATCAAACTTGAATGTTTCTAGTGACATCATGTGCTAATGTCTACCACATTCAGCATCACTTCAGAATTATTGATAAAATGTTACGTATACATGATTTCAAACTTTCGCCATGTACTGAATGTTGTATGCTTTCTTCTGGGTAATTCCCCGGCATCTGAATTTTATATGCCGACGTTTCAGAACACTCATTTCTTCACACCTACCTGCCTATGAAGATGGAACAGACAGAGTGTTCCAAAACGTCGGCATATAAAATTCAGGCGTCGGGGAATTACCCAGAAGAAAGCATACAACACTCAGAACATGGCGAAAGTTTAAAATCAAGAATACTTCACTTCTACGAGGAGGAAACTGTATGACACATTCGACTATTCAAAAAAACTCCGCATCAAGATAAAAATGGAACAGATACAGCGTTCCGAAACATTGGCACATAAAACTCGGACGCTGGGAAATTCCCAGAAGAAAGCATACAATGTCATGTATACAGTTTACAGTTTTCAGAATAGGGAGGGGAGAGTAAGTACAGAAAAGGTAAGTCACAATATCAGGTGTGATATGCAAGTTTCCCAAAACAATCACTTCTTTCTATCCCACTGTTCATGACGTGTCTTTAGTCTGACATGGGTGAAGTGAAATACATGCAGAAAGATATGTTCCACTACCACTTGTCCACCACATCTTACATGGTCAGGCCTGAGGTGAAACACAGGACTCTATGGTGAGATGCCTGTGACTAACAGCCTTGGTCATGGTATGGCCTCATTTGCAAAGATGTACCCCTTTCACAACATGAAGAGTCATGGTAAAGTGGAAAATAAACATACAACTGCAATCTGGACTTAACAGGTAGGACCGTAAAGTGATGACTTTAGAGCTATTATTTGGTGTTATGTAGTGAACATAATAAAGATGTTAAGTAAAGGTCTCCCACAACAGGCCGAGGCGGCCCAAGGGGTTCCAGGTAGGTTAAGGACCTGGATTTTCTTGACGTTTCGGCACTACAAGGGTGGTAGGTCGTCAGCCAAATGCACCAGCTGCCTTTACCCCAGGAGAAATCCCTGGTGCTCATTTTCAGAGGCTGAGTTGACCTCAGGGCACATGGTTCTGTCGGGGGTACCACGGAAAAAATCCCCAGTCACACCACCAGGAATTGATCCTGGGACCATCCGACTAGTAGTGCAGTGCCTTAACCACTAAGCTACCCCAGGCCCCCCAAATAAAGATGTAGTGAACATAAGTTAAAACAACTAATATTTGATGTGTTACGAATGTGGTTACCTGCATCCCAAATTTGTATTTGGATGTGACCCTCTAACCCACTAATTATCCAATACACATTTTGACACTGACCACAGATGGTGAGGCATATAAATGATGATTCACTTAAATTTCAAAATCCTGTTATGGGAAAATCTGCTCAGCGTTGTCCATTACTTACATCAAAGGGTACAGACTAAAACATGTGGTCATTTTCTAACAGTATAATGAAGATATGCGCTGTGCTACTAGTCGGACGGTCCCGGGATCGATTCCCGGTGGCGTCACTGGACTTTTCAGTGACATATTCCTTCCGACCGTACCATGGCCCTGGGGTCAACTCAGCCCCTAGCGAAAATGAGTACCAGGAACATTCCTGGGGGTAGAGGCGGCCAGTGCGTGAGGATGACAACCTCACCACCTTCATGTGCCGAATGTCATGGAAATCTGGGAGCCCAAACCTCCTGGAACCCTCTGGGCCACACTGGGCCTGTTACGGGACCGCTGCTTTATAATGAAGATATAGTTGGAAGAATCATGCCTGTACAGTACAATTATTTACAGTAGATGTCATGGTGGTCTCAGAATTGAAATAATAACTGCACTTTCCTAGTCCACAATGGTAACCACCCGTTTATAAAATACTAATCATTGTTTATCACCATCAAGAGACATAATAACTGTAAAAAGCAAAGGTCTCCCGCGACAGGCCAAGGTAACCCAAGGGATTCTGGGTAGGTTAAGGCCCCAGATCTTCTTGATGTTACAGCACTACATGGGTGGTAGGTCGTCAGCCAAATGCACTGGCCACCTTTACCCCAGGAGAAATCCCTGGTACTCACTTTCAGAGGCTGAGTCAACCACAGGGCACATGGTTCTGTCAGGGGTACCACGGAAAAAATCACCAGTGACACCACCGGGAATCGATCTCGGGACCGTCCGACTAACAGCGCAGTACCTTAACCACTACGCTACCCCAGGCCCCATGTAACAACTGTACTGTGTCAATGATTCTTCCTTCTGGAATCAGCAGTGAACTCAATTACATACAGGTCTTCAACTTACTATCTCCTAGATCGTTTTGAACCCTTCTGGCCTGAAGTGGAGTTCACAGGGGCTGTTGTATTGGCACCCGCACTTGCTTGACTGTTGACAAGCTCACTGCTGCTTGGTTTTGTGTCAGATACTCCAGGTGGTTCCTTCCGTTTCTCTGCAAAACATCAAACCAACAATACAATCTCTCATATCAACACTGATTCATGAGACAATTTGGAAAATCTGACACACACTGTACAGTAAAAACTGTATTATTCAGCATCTCCGGCAGAAATGGGTTGCTAGATATCGCAATTTTTCGGATATCAAAATGTAAAGCCTAATGTGTATCTTATTGTATCCAGCCCCCTTGTAAACAGATGTAACCTAATCTGTCATTTGATAAAATTTATGTTCGAATTACCATGCATCTTTGATAAGTAAATAAAGGCGAGAACCAACTAGATTCAACAAATAGTGATTTATTGGTTATCAATTGTTCCTCAACATGTTTCGGGCATCTTTACGCCCATCATCAGGAGGTCGGACTGCGTTTCACTGCGTATGGTTTCTGTCCTGTTGTAGCTGTTGTGATGCTGGAGAGTCGGGTGGCAAGATGTGTGCACTGTACAGGGGATGTTGCAGGCAACATCCTCTGTACAGTGCAAACAGACGTGGAATAGGTCATAAACAGACAAAATACACATAGTATTCAAAATATACAGAATTATCAGAGTACAAAATACTACTAACATTTTACATACAGTATTATGGATGATCTTTACACATAAACAATTTATAAATGGTGTAAAACTGTGTGCAAAGTGCAGACAGGTGTACTTTGGTTCCACTTGCATTTAGAAACCTCACGCAGGGTGACAATATGTAATCCATTCTATCCAATATGACCACACATGACTACGGACTAATGTATCCTTTCAACTAAGGAGGTAATGCAATTAAAAAATGCACCCCACAATTTGCAGGCTGCAAGTATGTCCTTGTTCTTACATCCAAAGTGTGCACTAAGCAGCAAGTTTGTGGCACTAATATGTTACAGACTTATACTCACTTGCGGTTGTTCCCGACAGCCTCTCAATCTTGATTGGTCCATCAGTGTCTGGTGTTGGGGCAAGACCTGGATATGAGGCTTGTGGTGCTCCAACTGTTGAGCCAGGTGTGCCAGGATGTGGACTTGCCTATAACATAACACAGTTCACGTACATAATTCACATACACCACCCAACATAACAACAAACACTGTTGGGATAACTATGACAACATTACAGGGAAGCAGACAAAACGTCTGCTGGGATATTATTTGAATCATGTATACCTGAAATACTGAGGGGAAAAGTTCTATATTTCCGAGTTTCATTGTAACAAATTTTACATCTTACACATGCTGATTTACAAAAGTAAATTTAAATACCCTGACAACGCCCTACAATTTTGAATACAAAACCTTACCTGTCCTGAACATGACTTACAAAATGGGAAAAGATCCGTTAGTGCTTAAATTTATTTAACAATACATTCAATATCTCAAATACAAGACAAAAATTTGTTTTTCCTAATTCATCATCTGAAATATGGGCAATTACCTTACAACCACACGCAAATTTTAACATATTCTACAAAGGCATCTTATATACATGGTTATCTTATATTTGACAAGTATGGAAAAGTCAGTGAATAACGAATGAGGAATGCTAAAGATGGGGTTGGCCATGGCTTATTTTAAGGTCCTATCCTGCTATTATGATGCGGTGGTGCAGTTGGTTGAGGCACTGCGCCACAAACCGGAAGGTCGCAGGTTCGATTCCCGATGGTGTCATTGGAATTTTTCATTGACACAATCCTTCCGGCCACACTATGGCCCTGGGGTTGACTGAGCCTCTAACAGAAATGAGTACCAGGAATATTTCCTGGGGGGTTAAGGTGGCCAGTGCACGGGTCTGACAACCTTAATACTTTCATGTACCATCTTAAAATATGGAAGCCTCGATCTCCCGCGACCCTCAGAGTCTGTACAGAGATTGCTTTACCTTCTACTTCACACAACAGTGAAAACAGCAGCTAAATACAAAGAGGAAACCAATTCCATGACACGTGGTATTTCATCGTAAGTTTATAGTTATTTAAAATTAGTCACAAAAATCCCCTTCTTTTATGAAACTCAAATGCTCAGTACACAACTCACCACCACTGGCCTCCCATTTGCAACCTGTCAAATTTATTTCACAGCCCATTTCTGTAAAATCTATTTAACTTTTTCCTTCTACTGACATCCCGTCTCCTGAAGAAATACTTAAATTTCAAAATTGCAAGGTATATCAAATAACTCTGCTGTGGAGTTCTCATACCAGATGTGAATCCAGCGTGGATTGTGTGGTGTGGTGGTAAGAGCCCAGCAGGCCATTGGAATGTGACTGTAGGTTAGCAGCAGCAGCTGCCGCCGCTGCGGCGGCACTGGAGGCGGCAATGGCATGCAGACCTAGTGCTTGGCTCTCTGCATGATTCCTTAGTACATTGATGGCATCATCCAGTCGTTCTTCCATCCGCGTGCCCTGTATCATACAAATGGCACTCTCACTTTATGCCGTAACAACACTGAAGACTTAAATCTTACCTACTTTCATTATTTATATATGGGCTACAATTATTTTCCAACCATGATGCTCAGTCCCACATACTTGTGCAGTGGCTTAAATGAAGGCCTCAGATTTTCTTGATTTATATTGGGTGATATCGTGCTATATGGAATATTGGTAAATGTAATAACCAGATCAATGGGCTTAATGGATTACAAAAGAGGTTCAGTTGTCCCTGCCAACACCTTGAAGGTACACTGAGGGAACAGTGGTACAGATCTACTAAATTGTAACCTTTGCACTAGACGGAGGGAAGTGGTTAACTGCACACTCCAGGAACTTTACCCCTGGAATGAACGCCAGTACCCAATGAAAAGGGGGCAGGGTGGTTGCTATAGCTGGTCTGGATGTTTGGAACAGAAAGTTGCTTGCTCCATCAGAATTCCAACCCTAAAATGTCCAGCCTGTACCTGTCGCTATACCCACTACGCTATCCCAGTTCAAAGAATATACTTATTACATAAAACACAAGTGATATGAATCGTACTTATGCTGTAAATTCTTAGTGTGTGTCATGCAAAGGAAGTGGATTTTGGACAAATTCTGCTAAGAATCTATGATTACTACTTTCCTTGCTCCAGTCCCAACTAATTCAGTACGGGCAGACACATGAAGTTTGAAACTACTTGCCCACACCTTATTTGAAACTACAATTTCGTTTTTCAGCTGCCACAAGAGAAGCCCCATGGCCTGCAGTCACTAAAAAAATGTCAGCGGAATTTGACATTCAGAGGACCGTGCATCGTGATATATTCTTATAATAAAAGCCAACGAGATACACTATTTCTCAAATTTATTTTGATAAAAAAACTCTTACATGTTTCGGACAGATCTACTGTCTGTCTTTAGGAGTCTCAACACTGTATACACGCAATAGGTATCTGTCATGCTAGTTATGTTGATTGTCTGCTAGTGAGGTCAGGATGGAACTCCTGACATCCCTAGCAGACTATCAACAAAACTAGCATGACAAATACCTACGGCTGTGTATAAAGTGTTCAGACTCCTGATGACGGACAGTAGATCTGTCCGAAACATATACAGTTCTTTATCAAAATAAATTTGAGAAATAGTGCAGCTTGTTGGCTTTTATTATAAGAAAATGTCAGTAGAGTCACAAAAGTCTTACTTTCTGCAACTTCCTCATGTGCAAAAGGATTAAGGTACGGCCGAGCGTTACTTTAAGTTCTCTGCCACATACATATAACATTAACAAAGTGGTAAGTCTATAAAAACTGAAACCATTATTTCAGTTATCTGTTATTCCCTTATTATGTAACATCTATGTTCTCTTTTATTGAAAAAACAGTTCCCATACAAAACATGAACATATACCAGCATAAAATGGGACCTGGTGTGGATAAGACTCCAAGCAGGAGTGAAATAGACAAGTCACATGAGACTTGATAACAGGATTCTATAGGACAATTCACAGAATACTCTGGATAAAGATCACAAGATTCTCTGGAACATTCAAAGGAGTCAAACAGCTCTCCTGCTGCCATTAAGTCTGAAAAAGCACTAAATGTAAACGGGGCAACTGTGCAGCTTTATTAGCACTGATTACACGTCTTGGTTTGTATTGTGCACCCTGCTTTAAGGAAAGTAAGAGAAGAGAAATATATCTGCTCAAAAGAACCTGGAGCACATGGATAAATAGCTACGTTTCAAGTATATGGAAATGTGTCTCAAACAAAAATTATATTTACTCTGCACTTGGTGCATCTCAACCTGAAGCATAAGAGACTGTAAAGCTTTTACACACACCCATATGTACTCAAATGCATTATCAACAGTCCCAGAGCAAACATCTATGAAGAACTGGTCAGCAAATCAGAACTTACTTAAGTTACAAAACAAATTGTTTGTTAGCAGGAATTGCGATGACAATCAAATACATTTATAAATTTAATTACTTTATCTTATTTATCTCCAATCTGAAATAATGTCACAATCTTGTTAGTTTCTTCTCATTACAGCAAAATTAACCAAACTATTTCCAAACAGTTTCTGAGTTTATAACCAAATACTTGATACGTACAAATTATCATCATGCCTTATCGCTATGCGAATACAGTACAATAAATTTTGATGACTAACCGTTCAAACATCACTGGGTATTTATAATTCAAACCTATGATGAAGTAGCCAGTTTATCTGACAGTTGTGTATGTATCTGATAAGATCACCCAAGACAGATTGTTATCCAAGCCATGTTATGTGATTTAATAAATCTAACAGTAATACATTCGTGAGGATCAATACCAGTGACTAACATCACTCTATGGCACAACCCTCCTGGAATCACATGACAGAATTACAAATGGTAATTCTAATTCTGTCAGCTCACACAGTTATTCTTGCAAATTCTCAATATCAGATTTCTTTGTAATTAAACCAACTACAGAGAGGCCCAAAAAAATGTATACACTCTTGCAGCAGTTCGGCGGCTTCGACAGTGTTTGGATGCCGATGGTGGCCACTTCGAACACCTACATTGAATCCAAAATTCGAGGACATCTCTCATATCAATTTTGTTTTTGTATAAATACAGTAGTTACGATTATAGAGTAATATTTTTCATGTCAAAGTGTGTATACATTTTTTTGGGCCACTCTGTATATACACCAATTTCACAA
>Ga0209737_10004101_pt1 | contig 10243 bp, 9 predicted proteins | sample TergutCu122P3_FD_187284 | JGI IMG/M metagenome (GOLD analysis project Ga0209737, IMG submission 187284) | Cubitermes ugandensis P3 segment gut microbial communities from Kakamega Forest, Kenya - Cu122 P3 (SPAdes) (version 2) | ecosystem: Host-associated > Arthropoda: Insects > Digestive system >...
TCTGGGGAGTGCTTTTTCAATAAAACATTCTAGCTGTTCCTCTACCTTGTACATGCGATGTTCTAGTTTGTCCACGCGATTATTTATAGCATATCCTTTCAAAAGATAATCTTTTAGTATCTTATTTGCTCGGATACGAAACTCTGTTCCTCTTTGAGATTTTATGCGATATCCTACTGAAATAATGACATCTAGGCTATAAATAGTGACAGGTCTATCAGAATTAGGAATATGCAAAAAATGCATATTGCTTTCTTCGTCTAACTCCTTTTCTTTGAAAATATTTTTGATATGTCTAGAAATTACCGACTGATTTCTTTCAAAAAGTTCTGTCATTAGTGCCTGAGTAAGTCGGACTGTTTCGTTCTCTATCCGTACCTCAATATTGAGGGTTGGATTGATTTGGTACGTGATTATTTGTTCTTTCTCTCAGAGAATTTTTAAGGTATTACTCATTGTTTAGCGTTATTTAGTAGTAAAGATTATTCTTTCTATATTTTTTTATGTCGTAATTGCAAGAGATAATGCTCAAAATATTCGACGTCAAAAATAACATTTTCCAAAATAATTTTTTAACTTGACTTTTTATTATATAAACATATATTGTATGCTGTAAAAAAAATAAAAGACAATAATAACTAAATTTTAAACAAAATGGAAAATTTAAAACAAAAATTTGAACAAGGTATCGATGTACCCTTCTTTAGGCCAGTTGAAACAACAGTGTACTTACGTGATCACTTTCGGATGTATACAGGAAAATTTCAAGAAGTATACTCCCCTATCTATAGGAATGGGGAAGCTGTATATCTAGGAAAATATCCTATGATGACTTCCGAACAAGCTGAAGGATGCCTTGAGGCCGCTGAAAAAGCTTGGAATGGTGGTCTTGGAGAATGGCCGATGATGACCCTTCAGCAAAGAGTCGACACTGTTCGTAAATTCGCTTCGGTAATGCAAGAGCAACGTGAAGAGGTCGTTACCCTGTTGATGTGGGAAATCTGTAAAACTCGAAAAGATGCAGAATCTGAATTTGACAGGACGGTCGACTATATTCTCAAGAGTTGTGACATCATGGAAAGTAGGATCAAAGCGGATCCACAAGACGGAAATAATTGGTACAAATCAGCAGGTCTCCGACTCACAACCGTGCGCTCCCCTCGTGGGATTACACTGGTAATGGGACCATCCAACTATCCGTTGAATGAAACTTTCACTACCTTGATTCCAGCACTATTGATGGGTAATGTAGTTATCTTCAAGCCCGCAAAGGTTGGAGTATTGCTTTTAGGTCCTCTTCTTCAGGGTCTGCGTGATTGTTTTCCGGCTGGTGTAGTTACTACACTTTACGGGGAAGGAGCAACTGTTATTTCTCCCATCGTACGTTCTGGAAAACTTGCCGTCTTTGCCTTTATTGGAAGTAGTGGAGCAGCTGACAAGATATTTAGTCAGATTCCAAATCCTCACCGAACAAAACAAATTCTTGGTTTGGGAGCGAAAAATCCTGCAATTATTCTACCAGGGTGTGACATCGTTGATGCAGTGAAGCATAACATCAAGGGAGCCCTTTCCTTCAACGGTCAACGTTGTACAGCACACAAAATCCTCTTTGTGCACCAATCAATTATCACAACATTCATTGATAAATTTGTTGATGCTGTGGACACACTTGAACCTGGGTTGCCTTGGGAGGAGGGGGTAGATATTACTCCCATCTTACCAAATACCTCTGAACGGTTTCAAGGCTTATTACATGATGCGCAAAATCAAGGTGCTTATGTTGTGAATAAAGACGGTGGAAAAGTCGTTGGAGGATACATGCATCCTGCAGTGCTCTATCCGGTAACGCCTCAAATGAAGTTGTATCGCATTGAGCAATTCGGACCATTAGTGCCTATTGTGCCGTTTGATGACATTGAGGAAGTGATTCAATGGATGGAGACTTCTGACTATGGACAACAAGCCGCTATCTTTGCAGGTGAAGATGATCGTGAGGTCTTGAAAACATTCCTTACCAAAACTAAAAATCTTCTCTGCCGTACGAACATCAATACTTCTTGCCAAAGAGGTCCGGATGAGATTCCTTTCACGGGTAGAAAGGATTCCGCCATGGGAACACTCGATTTAACTTCTGCATTGCTGGAATTTAGCATCGAACATGTGACAGCAGTTCCTGAAAACGATAACGTTTTCTTCATTGAGTTAGAATAACAACTGTTCATAAAAAGAAACAAAATGGAAAACGTAAAAGTAACTTTAGAAAATGCGAACGATGTGCTATGTGAAATGGCCCAGAATTTGCGAGAAAGGTATGCCGACTTAGTCCCCAAAGACGTTGGTCGCATCCCGCTGAATCCTAAAAATGGTTGTAGCACTATTTGGTTTGAACTCGTGGAACGAGAATGGCGACTTCCCAGTCCCTATCATTGCACTACGTTCTTTACTGACACACATCACCTCTATTTCAGAGTCTATGAAGATGGATATCTGCGAGAAAGTGAAGGACGCGTTGCGACTATCACTATCCCTGGCTCAAATGCTTGTGACCGGGATGAGTACTATTTGAATGCCTTGAGGTATGAACACCTACCCTTGATCGAAAGATTAGTGGCGGAAGCTGAGGCATTGCTATCAATTTAAAGTAATGAGTAAAAACAATCAATTAAGAAATTATTTAAAATTACGTTCAAAGACTTCAGAGTTTTCTCTTCTGGAGTCTTTTTTTTCTTTCTCTCTGAATGTGTATACTTTACAATAAGAAAAGCCCGTAAGTAATTAACCACGGGCTTAAAAAGTATAGATAGTCTGAATTCAGACTTTTAGCCTGCGAAACCTCCTAAGTTGCTTTGGCTGAATGCAGCCGCACTTTGGGAAGCTCGGATAGCGCTTTGCGAGAATACACTAAATGCTTTACGAATCTCACTTGGGGTAGCACTTGCTTCGAGGATCCATTGGTCTTGCATTCCCATATCTGTAAATACAGATCGGAAATCGGAACCGAATCCCATCGCGGCTACAATATGATCTTCGCTTCTCAACATATCAGTTACGATATTGTTGATATCTTTCGCATTATTGATTCTGGAATGCAGGTCTTGTCCATCAGTCATGATCAGCGTAATAGTCCGAACTTGAATTCCATTATCCTGAAATTCTTGTTTTTTGGCGATTACGGTGGCTAATAACTTAGCGGTCTCATCATAAAGTGGAGTTCCACCGGTTGCGGAATAGTTGGACCTATCCATTACTGGAGTGGTGTCCAATGGGGAATATGGACAGAGTAACGTTCCATTGAGATATCGAACATAGACTTCGATATTATCCTGTTGTTTACTGTCCTTGAGGGCCTTGAGAAGGAGATTGTATCCATCTCTTACTGCCTGTTCATTCCCAGACATTGAACTGGAATCGTCAATCAAAAGATTGAGCAAGATTACTTCACTTGACCGTACTTGGTCAGCGGGGATTCCCAGTCCTTGTTGGATTGTTGCACCAATATCGGGAATCGCTGTTAATGCTTGAAGGGATGTTTTGTTGAGATCACCTTCTTGATGAGCATTGTTTAATAGATTTAAAGCTGTTTTTGACATAATTATTTCCTCCTAAATTTTGATTTTTGTTTATTGTAATTTACTAACATTCACTCCTGGCCATTGGTCCATCGGAGTCGTTGATTGTACGATATGCATACCAGCTTTTTTGAATCTTTCAAATGCTTGGTTTGCTTGATTAGTGAAATCTATCACTCCTGGAACCACAACTGGCGAAGTACAATCTTCCAAGATATATACTTTTTTAGCCAATGCAGGATCCTTTGCTTGGATTTCATTGAGTAGATCATCAATAGTAAATGCTACACAATGCGATTTTGCTTCTCCGGAAATGATCAATAGATCATAATTGAGTAATTTTTCGATGAAGCTCGCATTTTTTTGTGCGATAGCAGCACCATTGTGAGTAGAAAGAATTTCTGGACTCAAGATTGAGTAGTTCTCCGTCAAAGGATTTCCTCCTTTGATTTCGATGCCTGCTTCCATGTTTCTGGCAAATGAATGGAAACGTATGGCTTCTTCCATCAAAGGAACTAAAGCATGTCCGATTCCGCCGAGCATCGCATGATAGGGCCATATCGTTAATTGATATTTTCCTTTTTTTTCCAATTCTTCGGTATAAAACAGCACGTGTTTTTTGAGTTCCAAATAATCTACACCTAAACTAGCAGCAACTGCTGGATTAAGCACATATTTATTGGTTTTTAGATCGTTGGAAGAAATGGAGGTATTGGCTGGGACATTTTCCCCATTCGCATCAATAAAGAACAGCGAATGAAAAATCTGCATCGTTAGGTGAGTATCCATCGTTGGATAGATTTTGGTGATTCTACCAATGTTTTGGTAGATAAATTCGGAAATGCGTTGAGTATCTGCTACTGCACCCTGCACAAAAAGTTCGAAACCGGGAATACAGAACGTATTCTGCATATCGATCGGCATCAATGCAATTTTGTACTTGTCCGTAGCTGCATTGGTAATGTTCTCAGCTTTTTTGTAAGCTGTAGCAGATGCTGCCAATGCTTGATATTCTACTTTAAAAATCTGATCTGCTTTTTTCGCATCGTAATGCGAAGGGATTCTGAATTGTTTCATACATTTTAAATTTTAATGAGGTTTAACTGTTTTTTACGGTAATTAATTCAATTTTGTTTTTTTTCACTGCATATATTCCTTGATGGGAAACAATGAGCTGTGTTTTTTGATTTACATAAGGAGCAGTATCGGAGAAGACCTTCGATTCAATAGTAGCATTGGTATCTAGGCCGATCCGTACAATTCCTTCATTAGTTGCAGCAAATAAATATTTGCCACTGGCTGATTTTCCTCGGATTTCTTCCAACCACTCGTATTCATTATTTGAAGTATCCGCGTGATGAAGAATATTTCCTTGTTTGGAGATGATGATCAAATGGTTAATATATTTCGCTTTTTCTTTGGTAGCAATACATAACCAAATTCTCCCATCACCAATATAGGCCATCGCATCAATAATTTCTCCCAAAATAGGAGGTAGAGTAAGCTGATCATTGATTCCTCTGGATTGTGGAATAAAAGTAAACCCTTGTAATAAAGAGCCTGCTTTATACATTCCAAAACCGAGCTGGTCTCCAACCCAAAATAAGGTTTGATTTGCTATACCTTGTCCAATGATAGTGGGAGAATAGTCCAATCCCAAACTGTTTTCTGCTTTCAAAGTTCCATTTTCCAACCAGAATAATTTTTCGTTATTGGTAGTAAAAATTGGTTTGTTCCCCACCATATCTACTGCTAGAGTATGTTCAGCCTTTTCATCTTTTAGTTTTAAAAGTTGATGATTGGCCGCCACATAGGTAGCATGTTGCTGAAGAGCAAAATGAAAGTTTCGATGCAATTCAGAAGTAAGTACTACTTCTCCTGTTTCCCTACGGTAGGTTCCATTTTCATGGTAAAGAATTTTTAGTTTTCCCGACTGTACCACTGCCTGCAAGATAATTCCGGAAGTTGTAAATATTTCCTGAATATGTACAGAACTGGATACAAAGATCGGAACAACTTTTCCAACATTACAAATGGGACAATGAGAAGTCGCGTATTCCATCCCACATTGTGAACATTTTTTCCATTGAAGTGATGTCAGAAGATGCAGAGGAAATTCTCCTCTCCTATCTTTAACAAAGACCTCCTGGAAATAGTGTAATAAGGATTGAGGGAGAACATTGTAAGGAGTTGCATGTTTGGGATACAGCACCTCACTATCAAATACAGTGACTCTCTTTTGTATTCTCTGAACTTGTTTCAGCTTGGTTTGGGGATTTTTAGGTTTATGGATTCCTCCATAAGGATCTACAAAAAGCAATGTTTTGAATAATAATCCCGCATAAGAATACCAATCTCCTACTTTTGTATGTGGTTTCACCATTGTCCATTGTTTAGTTGTATTTATTACAATATCACCACAGAGTAAAGGGTCCACAAATTTTTCTGTATACATCGTACTCAGAAAACTACCAAATTGGAAACTGTCGGTATCAATCAGAATTGCTTCTTTGTTTTTTACTAGGATATTTAAATCATTCATATCTCCTATCACTACTTCATTGCTATGAAGCTGTTGGAGGGTCGAGTGAAGACTGACGAATATTTGCTGGATTTCCCTGTTGGAAATATTATGGATTTCTCGATATTGAAGATCCCCATAACTTAACAAATTTTCTGCTCCTTGGATAAAACGCATTACATATCCTATAAACTTTCCTCTTTTATCGGTAACTAAAGCCTGAGCGGTAATTACATTTTGAGGAAGATTTTTTGGAAATGCTTGTAATTTATTGTACATTCCTGCTATCTTCTGTTTAGCAGCAAGTTGTTCTGCTGGGTTATTGGTATAAAAAGGGTCATTTCCTGATCGATAAATCTTCGCAACGTATCCTCCACCAATATCATACACAATAGCTTCTTGTCCTGCTCCAATTTCTTTTAAAAGCTGAACTTCTTTTCCGTTAATGATTACTATTTTCATACAACTCCTTTCTTCTAATAGTGATTAATGTGGTATCATCTGGTAATATTCCTTCAAATTTCAAGATGTTTTCATCTTTCCATTGTGGGATTTTTTTCTCAGTATTCATCATTCTAAGGGTATTAGTAATGAGTTGAGGATTTTGAAAATAAGCATCGTTTTCCCAAAATTGGGAGATAGTACCGATGTTCTTCTCTTGTCCTGGAAATAGTGAATCAGATTTTTTAATCAAATCCTCTACTCCATCTGTTCCTAATAGCAAAGAATGAATCTCTTCAGTTTTTAAAAGCTCGTTTCGACGCAACCCTAATAATTCAGGATTGGTATCCGTGATCGAACTTCCAGTAATAGCGTATGCGAAATACGGTGGCATATTCCCCTCAAAAGGACCTATATTCCACTGTTTTCCGTTGAGCATATATACACCATCTCCACAGGAGAATAGTTGTGTATACTTTTTCGTAATTAAAACTCCTATGCAAGTAGCTAAGAAATAACGGGCAATCGTTGATCGCAAATCATCCCCCATCTGCATAGCTAAAGTTTTAATCGAATGCAGGGCAGACTCCTCTACTTCTTTCCAAAACTTGGGATACAAGATACAATCTTCTCCCAATTCTTGAACATGCGTTACGTAGTGAGTGGCTAGGGATTGAAGTACTACTTCCGTTTGGATTTTACTTCCTACTTCACTATGGAGGCAGGATCCACATCCATCGGAGACTATGGCAACAATATATTCGTCAGTTCGTACGAAAGAATAATAATCCTGATTATTACTCCCTCTTTTGATATGACGAGTACCTGTTACACTTCCTCCGGCAATTTCAAAATGATTCAAGGTTTCCATATCTTTATATATTGTTATGATTCGACTGTTAAAGAACACATCTGTTGTTTGTAGTAGAATAAAGCTCTTTTACGCTGATGAATGAGTTTCTCTCAGTCCGTCGGAGTAAACCTATCCATCCAATCAGTTCTCTATTCTTTTACAATTGTATTATATACAATAATTATTCAATTTCAAGAGTAATTGTTATTTTAACTATATCTAATGTTAGTTTGATTTCCTATTTGCGTATACTAGCAAATTTCAACTTGACTTTGATATACAATTATGTAGTATGGGGTTATAAATAAAAACTAAGTATAAACCAATAAAAATTTAAAAAAATGAACATTCAAAGTTTAAGTATTGCAGTCCCCGCTGGCTGCCCCAATCGCTGTAAATATTGTGTATCCAAATTACACCGTAATTGTCATGAGAATAAACTTCAAGAATATTGTGCAACGAAATTACCTGGGAATTTCCGGGAAAGTGGCTGCGATGATATCTTCGTGAAGGATTACCTGGACGCTCTAGCATTTGCTCGTGATAATGATTGTAACACAATGATTTTAACCGGAACCGGAGAGGCAATACTCAATCGCCCTTTCGTAAACATGGTTGCGGAGTTTAACGAACGGCTTTCTCAGCCTTTCCGTTGCATAGAACTCCAAACAAGTGGAGTTTACCTCTTATCAAAAGATGGTCACGATGAAAATCTTAAATGGCTACGGGAGGATATCCGTGTTAAAACGATTTCCTTAAGCCTTTCTTCTATCTGGTCATCAGAACAAAATGCTGAATACACCTGTCCACAGAATGAAGAAGCCTATGTTAACATCGAAAAAACTTGTAAAGCGATTAAAGATTACGGTTTCACTCTGCGACTTTCGCTCAATATGACTGATTTCTACAACGACAAAAGTCCGGAAGAGATCTTCAGAAGAGCCAAGGAACTTGGGGCGAACCAGGTGACCTTCCGTGTGTTGTACAATGTGGAACGTCCACAAAATGCACAGGAACGAGAGATTCATGATTGGATAAATCAGCATAGTTGCAAGAAGGAGAAAATTACCGAAATTAAGGAGTACATCAAAACTCATAGATGTTTAGGAAAACTTCCCTTCGGCGCGATTAAGTTCTCCGTGAATGAAATGTCTTGTATTATTGATGGTGACAGTATGAACTGCATGAACTCCCGGTTACAACCAAAAAAGATCAAGGAGGAAGTAAAGTATTTAATCCTGCGTCCCAATTGCAAACTTTATACCCATTGGGATGATGAGGGATCTCTCCTGTTCTAATCAGTGAAAAATTAAGTAATGAAAAGTCCGGAAGAATTTCTTTCGGACCTTTTTTTTATGATGCTCTCATTTCTAGTGCTTTTAGAATCATTTCTTTATGATCTGGGAAAGCGAAGTCTAAGGCATTAATTTTATCTAGATCTGGATCTATTTTTATGATTGCCTTCGCGTCGTCTTTGGCTTTCGGTGTTCCCTTTACGGTTTTTGCTCGATATGCGATAGAAATATTATGTCCACGAGGATCTCTATCTGGATGATCTCGAATACCCAGAGGAACTAAATCATCAACTTCTAGAGTGGTCTCTTCCAATACTTCTCTTTTGTTACTCTCCTCCACTCTTTCCCCAATGTCTAAAAATCCTCCTGCCAAAGCGGGTCCTTTTGGATAATTTTTCCTTTCAATAAGAATCAGCTTTCCCTCTTCATCAAACATAACGGTATCTGTCACCAGTCCTGGGACTTTTCTTTCTTGTTGGAAAATTTCTTTTACTCTCTCACAAGCATGAATAGACTCCAAGAAGCTGAGTACTTCCGGAGCTAAGACTTGCTCTAATCATTCTTTATTATTACGAGCCAACCATTCTCTAATCGTAGAGCCTTTTACCATTTCTCTCACCGTTAAGGGAATGATTTCTTTTTCTGTTCCTTCGAAAATTCCTTGTACTCGAGCATTTCATGAAACTACGTACTGGAAAGGAGGAAGTTCTCTGAGCAAATATTCTCTTCGAAGTTGATTATTTCCCACATCAGGAACTGGAACAATTTCGACTTGTAGGGTATTGAGGAGACTTTTTACAGAAAGCTCTATCATTTGTTCCCTCTCCTTGTATGTGAAAGGATTCTCTGCTGTAAATTCTTTATTTGAAGAGCCAACTCCGATGATTACTTTAGTAATGCCTTGCTCAATAGCCTGTTTGATCCCGTCTAGATGTCCATAGTGCAATCCTGGTTGTGCACGAGTAATAAATAATCAGGTTTTTTCTATACTGTTCATGGGAATGATGATTTAAGTGTAAAAGGGGGGGTATCTATTAATTGTGTAATTTTTTCTCTGCTAATAATATTCTCTTGGTAGCAAAATCCAAATCTTTATGGAATAAAAGAGAAAAGGATTCTGCAGAGGGAGCTATCTTGATTTCATCGATAGGATCCGATTCAACGACTATGGCATCTACTCCAATGTTTACTTTTTTTCTCCCAGAAACCTTGATCGTAAGCTCTTGATTTGGGAGTATTTTACGGTCAAATGGCAAGGTAGCTATTCACATAATTCCTACTAAATTGGCATCTCGTGGCATCAGGGGTCCTTTATTATTCAACCAATATGCAGAACTTCATAATGCTGAGGAAATTATCAATCCCGTACCTTTAATATCTTGCCTTGAAAAATCTTGAGCTTCTACATCAAAAGAGAAGTAGTCTACTACGGAATTACCTATTATAATATCATTAATTGCGTATAGTGTTTGTTGTTTCCCATCAGCATTGATAGTGACCTGTAATGGAGTGATTTTATATTCTACCGTGTCCTCTAGGTTATGAGGAATTTGCTCGAAAGGGA
>Ga0209737_10004102_pt1 | contig 10242 bp, 11 predicted proteins | sample TergutCu122P3_FD_187284 | JGI IMG/M metagenome (GOLD analysis project Ga0209737, IMG submission 187284) | Cubitermes ugandensis P3 segment gut microbial communities from Kakamega Forest, Kenya - Cu122 P3 (SPAdes) (version 2) | ecosystem: Host-associated > Arthropoda: Insects > Digestive system...
GGGAAGGGCAGGGCGCCCGCAGAGTGGGGCATTACCGGGGGGTGTAGGGGGCGGAGCGCCCCACGACGGCGTGGTTGTTCTGCGCGGCGTTGTTTATGCCGCACCTCCAGCGTTATCAAGCTTGGCAGCAGGGAAGCTATGGGTTAAGGGCGCCCAGCTGGGTTGCGGGGAGGCAGGGCAAGATAGGGGCCCCGGTGAAGGGTTGGGGTTTGAGGAAAGAGTGAGGGGGACTTACTCCTGTGCCAAAAGCCCCGCAGGGCGGCTTTTTTTTTTGGTTACTTTTTTTTTTGCCGTCAAAAAAAAAAGTGACTCACCGAAGGTGAGCTGCACCCAAAAAACGCAAGCGCAACTTCGCCACGGCGACAAGGAAACCCCCGCCCGGAGGGCGAAAGAGCCCCCCCTCAATTCTTTAAAACCACCAGCAACTCCCCCTCATTCACCGCCTGCGCCTCTGTGCAATGAATGCTTTGCACCACACCGGCTGCGGGAGACTCCAGGGGCATTTCCATTTTCATGGACTCCAACACGAGGAGGACGTCTCCTTCCTCAACCTGCTGGCCCACGGCGCAATGAATTTTCCAAATGGTACCTGTAATGTGTGCAAGCACTTCCGTCATAAACTTTTCTCCTTTAAGTGGGCCGGCTGGGCGGCCTGTTTTTTTGAAAAGCCGTCGAGAAAACGCGTCGTCAAACGCCCTGCCTGAAACTCGGCGTCTTCCAGAATTTGCTGGTGCAAAGGCAAATTGGTTTTAATGCCCTCCACGTGGCACTCGCGCAAAGCGTGCCGGGCTTTTTCCAGCGCCAGGGCACGTGTTGGGGCATGCACAACCATTTTGGCAAGCAGCGAGTCATAATAGGGTGTCACCAGGCTGCCTTGTTTGTAGCCCGAGTCCACGCGCACTTTTGCAGGAAACTCCAAACGCTGAATTTTTCCAGGCGAGGGCAAAAACCTCACCGAGTCCTCCGCACAAAGGCGAAACTCAATGGCATGGCCGCAGCTGACAATGTCGCTTTGCTGTAGCCGCAAAGGCAAACCCGCAGCCATTTGGAATTGGGCAACCACCAAGTCCACACCCGTCGTCAACTCCGTCACCGGGTGCTCCACCTGCAGGCGTGCGTTAAACTCAATGAAAAAAAACTCCTCCCCGGAAACCAGAAACTCCGCTGTGCCCGCATTGGAATACTCAAACACCGCCGCCACCTGCAAGGCCGCCTTCAGCATGGCCTCCTTCAGCTGTGCGTGCGCACCGTTTTCAAACAAGGCGGAGCCCGCCTCCTCTATAATTTTCTGGTGGCGCCGCTGAATGGAGCATTCGCGCTCCCCCAGGTGCACGCGGTGCCCATGCCTGTCGCCCAGCAGCTGCACCTCAATGTGCCTGGGGGCTTCAAAATAGCGCTCCAAATAGACGCCGGGGTTTCCAAAGGCGGCCTGGCTGCGCTGCTGGCAGGAGACAAAAGCACGGCGCAACTCCGCTTCGCTGGCCGCCGCCGCCATGCCTATGCCTCCTCCACCCCCAGCGGCTTTGCATAACACCGGGTAACCCAGCTGGGCGGCCACACGGCAGGCCTCTTCCACGTCCGCTACCTGGCCGTTGGAGCCGGGCACCACCGGCACCCCCGCCTCCTTCACCAGAAGCCTCGCAAAACTTTTGTCGTGTATGCGCAACATGGTGTCCACGCTGGGCCCCACAAAAGTAAAACCCGCCTGGGCCACCGCGTGTGCAAAGCCGGAGTCCTCCGCCAGAAAACCATAGCCGGGGTGTATGGCCTGTGCCCGGGTGGCTTTGGCCGCTTCCAAAATGGCTGCGCGGTTTAAATAGCTGTCCTTGGCCAGCGCCCCTCCCAGCGCCCACACCTCATCCGCCTCCTCAACAAAAGGCATGTCCTTGTCCGCTTCCGAGTGGACGGCAACGGTTTTTATGCCCAGGGTTTTGGCTGCGCGAATAATGCGGCAGGCTATTTCCCCACGGTTGGCAACCAGGACTTTTTCAAACATGGGCCGCAAAACTAATGCGCCCTTCAGGCAATGACAAGACAGTTAAAGCTTGAATTGCACCAGCACGGTTTCTCCTCAGTCAAAACTCCAACCCACACCCATACTCAAAAGGTTGGAAATGCGCTGCTTCACCAGGGGGCTGGGGCGGGTGGAGGACTCAAACCCAGCCACCATTTGCCAGGCCATTTCAACGCGCAGGGGGCCATAACGCCAGAGGGCGCCCGCGCTTAAACTGCCACTCCAGGCGTCCATAGGCTGCAGCCAGGAGGGCCGTTGGGGGACACTGTGTACAAAAACCGCTCCCCCCAGCCGCAGCTGAAGGAGGGGGGTTAGCCACAGGCCCATGCCGGCCCTCAGGCCATAGGTGTCTTCCGTCGCCTGCACCTTTCCCTGCGCATCCGCAAAGCTGCGCTGCCAGCCATAAACCAAGTCGGCTTCAAACTCAAAGCTGCCCAAACCTCCGCCGGGGCTTCCCACCCAGGCAGCCAGGGCCAGGGAGTGGGGCGTTTTGAGTTGGGGCAGGGGCCCCTTTGGCCCCTCCTTCTTTTGAAGCTTGGGCCTAAGGGAGAGGCCTTCCTCCCATACCAAAGCCAAAGCGCAACGTTTGGGGCTTAATTCCACGGTAATGCCTGCGCGGGTGGCTATGGCCCCACGCCCGCCTTTCCAGCTTTCTTCGCCAAACCTCCAGGGCGCGCTTTCTGTGGTGGCCCATTGCAACTGCGCCCCCAGGCGAAACTGCGGCGTCCACTCCCAGGACAAAGTGCCCAGCAGCCGGTGCAGGGCTATGGGGGTAAGTGCGGCAGCTGTTGTGGTGGAGGGGGCGGAGGGGGCGGAGGCAGCCACCACCTCCCCCCGCCCCCAGCCAAGCCCCACGGCAAAACCCTCAGGCAAACGCCAGGCAGCTGCCACCTGGGGCCTGGCCAGGAAACGCCGTGTGCTGCCCTGTTGCAGTTTTGTGGAAACCACAGAAAAGTCCCCCGAGGCAAACACCGCAAGCCCACGCAGCGAAGCCACTTCCGCGGGGTTGGAGGCCAGCGCCTGCGCCCCTTTGGACATAAGCAGGGCGGCACCTGAGGTGGCGCGTTGCGCGGGGCCAAAACCCACGGGGGAAAGCAACCACAACTCCTGGCCCCAAGCGGTGGCGGAAAAAAACGCCACACACACCAAGGCCCAGCGCACAGGCAACCAAAGGAAGGAAGGCATAAAATGAAATTGGCACAAAATGCCTGCCTTGCGCTAGAAACACGACATGCGTGTCCTGCTTGCCTATTTTAAACTCTACCAGGAGTCGCTGCTTTCAGCGCTGGCGGGTAGCTTTAAAAACCCGTGGACTTTTTTGCTGCCCATTGTTTTGTCCCTGGCTGCCGTGTTTTTGAGGGTGCTTTTGGGCCCACTCGGGTTTGTGGGCGGCATTTTGTTGATGCTGGCCGTGGACGCGCTGCTGAGTGCCTACCTCTATTTTATGTGCCAAATTGTGGAAGGCAGCAAAACCTCTCCCAAGGAGTGGAAGGCCAGCCTGGGGCGCTATTTTTGGGCCATTATGAATTACTTTTTTGTCATATGGCTGGGGTTTTTTGTGCTGGGGCTGCTTTTCGGCGCTTCGCCTCAATGGCCCGCCATTGCGCTGGGGGCACAAATACTCTGCCTGGTGGCTTTTAATGCTGTGCCTGAAACCCTCTACATACGAGGCACCTACGGCAGCATGGAAACGGTGCGCCAAAGCTTTCAGTTTATGCAGGAAAACTGGGTGGTGTGGCTTGTGCCCAATGTGCTTTTCTTTTTGGGCGCCTGGTATTTTGTGAAGTGGCAACCTGTGGGTGCCTGGGGAATGGCCATTGCCCTGGGGGTTTGCCTGCACTTGTTTATGGCTTTTCGCGGCGTCCTTTTTGTGCGGCTGGACAAAAGCACACACCGCCAGCGTATGTTGCGGTGGAGGGGTTAGGGGTTAGGAGTTAGGGGTTAGGGGGAGAGGGAAAAAAGTGCCCACTCCAGCCACAAGTCTCTGCCTTCCGCCGACAGCCCTTTGGCAAGTTTTGCAGGCATGTTTTCCAGCCCCTTGCAGGTTTTGGGCTGGTTTAAGTTGCAGTCCGCCTGCACCCCCTCACCGTCTATTTTGCCTCCCGTCAGCCTTATAAAATGCGCCACCGTCAAATACATGGCGGAGTTGTCCGGCAGCAACAGCTTCTCCTGCAGGCTGCCTTTGCCATGGGTTTTTTCGCCCCACAGCACAGCGCGTCCATTGTCCTTGAGGGCGGCGGCCAGCACCTCGGTAACCGAGGCGCTGCTTTTGTCCATAAGCACCAGCAGGGGAGTTTGGGTGCTGGTGGGGGCAGAGGGGGCCGTTTTTTCCAGCCGACAAAGCGCTGCCTGCGGGCTTTTAACGTGGACAATGGGCGTTTGGGGCGGCAGGAAAAGGCCAGCCACCCCCACAGCCTCCTGCAAAAGCCCCCCCAAATTGCCTCTTAAGTCCAGCAGAATGGAGGTGGGTTTGCGCTGGAGTGCCTCGGCCATTTGTTTGGAAAACTCTGCGGTTATGCCCGGGGAAAAACGCGCAAGGCGCACCACCCACACCGAGTCCACCCAGGAGGTTTGCAGTGCAAAAGCCCCCGGAGAAACCCGCTGCAGCTGGAAATGTTGGGGCAACCAAACCGACTCTCTTTTAAAGCTGAGGGTGCATTGGCTGCCTATGGGCCCCCAAAGCTGGCTGCGTACCTCTGCGGCCGGAAGGCCTGCTGTGGGTTGTCCGTCTATGGAAAGCAGTATGTCCCCCCGGTGTATGCCTGCTTTGTGTGCCGGCATGCCTTCGCGTACGTGGGACACCACCCAACGCCCCCTCTCCTCACTCAAACCGAGGCCCACCTCTCCCACCCCCTCAGGGGAATTCTCCAGGGCCTCCAGCTGCTTTGCCGACACATAGCGGCTGTTGCCGTCCACCTCCCGCAACATACCGCGTATGGCGGCTTGCACCAGGCGCTCCACCGAGGGCTGCGTTACCGCGCGGGACTCAATGTCGCTTAGGGCGCGTGCCAGCACTTCCATTTGTTTGTAGGCGGCCTCATTGGCTGCTTGTGCAGAGGGGTAGGGGGAGGGTGAGGCGAAGGCGAGGGTGGCGTAGCAAAACACCCCACCCACCCCAAGCCACATAAGGCGAAGCAGCCCTGTTATGCCTATATAAGTCCCTGCTTTTGAGCAAACTCCCACCAAATACGCATGCATTTTTTTGGACTCTCCAAATGCGGCATGTGGCCAAACCCCTGCACCTCCAGCACCACCGCACCTTTCGGCAAATATTCCCGAAAATACTCAACTCCCGCTGGAGGAAGCAACTTCTCTAAGGCCCCCCAGACAAGCAAAGTGGGCATATGGAGTTTTTGCAGGGTTTGAGGCTCCACACAGCGTTGCATGTCGTTTTCCCGTGTATGCCGCACGGCGGGCAAGTCAAACATGGGCACCAGCCAGGGTGCAAACCATTCGGTATACCACGGGGCGCGTACAAACAGGCGGCGAAACAAAGCCCGTGCCTGGCGCCCATTTTGCACCTCAAAAAGTTTGGACAAAGCTTCGGCTTCCTCCACACGCATGGGGGCGCCAGCCGGTGCCCACAGGCAAAGCGCTCGCACTTGTGTGGGGTTTTGGGCGGCCACTTGCGCGGCCAAAGCGCCCCCCATGGAGTTTCCAAACAGGAAGACAGGCTCCTGCACTTCCTTGGCGAGGAAGTTTTCTGCCAGGGCCACCATGGCTTCCATGGAGAGGGGCCCTGAGGGTGGCAGAGGGGAAAAGCCATAGCCTGGAAAGTCCAAGGCATAAACAGCGCTCAGCTTTTTTGCCAGCAGGGAGAAGACTTTGGCGTAGGTGAGGCCGTCGGCACCCAGGCCATGCAGCAGCAGTGCGGGCGGCCCGTCGCCCGAGCCCCGTTTGGCATAAAAGTGCACCCGGGTGCCCTCCAGTTGAGTCTCATAAGAGCCTATGCCGCGCAGCTTTGCCCCGGCCCTGTTTAAACGCTGGTACATTTGAAATACACTCATTTGCATGGGAGATTTATTATGTCTTCCGTGGGAAGGGGGGAATTTTTTTGGGGGGAAGCGGGGGGGAGGTGGGTGTAGGGGCCCGCCTTCTCTCATTCCTCGTCTGTTTCCTCGACTACAGGCGGAAGCGAGGAAGCCGATTCCCGCTTTGCTTTTGCTTTGCCGGCCCTTTGGGCCATGAGGGTTTTGTATTTGGTAATGAGGGTGTTGAGAGAGTCTATGAAGCTGTAGAGTGTTGGCTCTCCTTCGAGGACGACGCGTGCATTCAGCCTCTCTATGAGTTGCCTGTAAGTGGTGTCCATGTTTTTTCTTTCCTGCCTCAGCACGACTTTGGTTTTTTGAGTGGTTTCGTCCAGCCGCTGCCGGTAGAGGGTGGAGAGATGGTGGTTGGCTGCTTCCAACTCGTCCGCCAATACTTGAAGCCCGAGTGTATGGAGAGCCTCGGCATAGTCTCCTCGAAGCTCCTGCATGAGGTTGTAGATGCCCGAGGTTTGTTTGACGAGTGAGTTACGGCTGACATTCCCATAGGTATTAAAGAGGATGCTGAGTTTTTTGGCGGCTTGTTGGAATTCAGGCCTAAAGTCTTTGAGGCTTGCGCGGTTTTTGCCGGCCAGTGCCTGGTAGGCATTGTCGCGTCGGTTGTCTGCTTTGTTGATTTCCTCGGTGAGGGTGCTTTTGGGTATTTTCTTTAATGCCTCGTCTGCGCGGTGGTAGGAGGGCAAATAGGCCTCAAACAATGCTTCAACCCTCAGGTTGGAGGCACCTGCGCGGTTTACCAACTCAATAAACTCGGTGTGGAATTGGAAATGCTCGTCGTTGTGCATGTTTTGAAACGGAACGGTTTGTATTTTCATGTTGATTCCTTTTGATGTTTAGGGGTTATGCTTTGTGTCTGAAGCTGAGTTTTGAGAAATTTCAACGTGTTGCAAGCCTTTATGCTGTGTTGAACGCGCATTTCCGCAGTTGCGGCAAGCCCCATGCAAGTGTGCATGGCCGTTTCCGCAGTTGCGGCAAGCCCCATGCAAGGGTGCGTGGCCGTTTCCGCGGTTGCGGCAAGCCCCGTGCAAGGGGGCATGGCCGTTTCCGCGGTTGCGGCAAGCCCCGTGCAAGGGTGCATGGCCGTTTCCGCGGTTGCGGCAAGCCCCGTGCAAGGGTGCATGGCCGTTTCCGCGGTTGCGGCAAGCCCCATACAACCCAGCGGGAAGGTTTTGGTGTATGAGAATATGCCCTGAAGCTTGGTTTTGTATTTTTGTGCCCACATTGATTAAGGCGCACGAAGTGGCGTTTTGTTACATTTTAAAATTTTATTTCTGCAAACAAACGCTGTGTTGCGGCTTAACCCCTTGAAAAGGGCCATTCGACAGCACCTTTGTTGGTGCGAGGAAATAAAAATGGGGTGTGGGAGGTGTTTTCGAATGTTGCACGGGCGGCCACGTCGAGCGCATTCACCTCTATTCAAAACGCTGGCGAAACTGCTCGACGTTCCCAGCGCCTCCACACACCTGTTCAAAAAACCAACGCAACTGCGCGTCGGGATCTGCCGCCCGTGCTGGGTGGTTTTACTTAAAAACCTGCATTTCCTTCAGCACCCGCCTGATAATTCTCCAAAGCACGCAGTGGCGCCGTTTGGCGTTATGCACTTGAGCGCCCCCCAACACCGCTATGGTTAAGTTGCGTATATATTTTTTTAACGCAGCCACATGCTTGCGGATGCTGTTTAACTCCCGTTGTATGGAGAGCATGTCCGAGTGTTTAATGCCAATTTTGTTTAACCACTTCAGCAAAGACAAGGCGAGTATGTCGATGACAAAGAGGCCATCCAGGAAGTTATAGACGCCCTGGGGTTCAAAAACTTCATACACTTCGACTTCATTCTGGTTTTCATCCATTTCTTCATGCATGTGTGTGCCCCTCCAATGTACAGCCGTTAAAACCTTTTGGGCTTTGCAGGGTGAGGCAGCTGGGCTGTCTCGTTTTGGGGCATGGCGGCCCAAACGAGTTAGACAGCCGGGACATAGTCAGAAAACCCGGTAACCTTGCGGTTCCCATTTGAGCCGCCGTTGTCGGCGAACTCTTCAACAAGAAGGGGCTGCGTTACTCAGAGTGCCTTCTTGCCTGACTATAGTGTATGGGTGTCTAAACCCAGCTGCACTCTTTTCGCGCAGCTCCTTCAGGTGAGGCCGTAGCACCTTTGTTGGTGCGAGGAAATAAAAATATTCAACGCTGCACCTTCGGGCTTTGCTCCCCCCCCACCCCTCTCAAAATGGGCAGAAAACCCTCCCTCCACTCCCAGGCGCCGCTTGCCGAGAAGTCCCAGGAAGACACCGTGTCTGTCCAGAAGAGCTGCGTGTTGAATGCCTCCGTTCCTTCGCCGTCCTTCTCGTCTGTTTGAGTTGTGTCCACCGTGGGCTCATAGGGTGCCCCGGCAAGCTCCAGCTCCATGTCGTCGTTGGCATGGTTGCCGGACAGAGAGGCGCCACTTGCGTTGTTTCCTACCACGCGTCCAATGTTGCTGCCGGTGGCGATGACACTTGAGTTCAGCGCGACGCTGTTGTGCACTTTGGCAGTGCTGCCAGAGCTCACCCCCACCAGGCCGCCGACATTGTTGCTGCTGCCCTCAACGTCGCCTGTGGCATAGCTGTTGTGCACTGCGGCAATGTTCACTCCCACCAGGCCGCCGACACCCTCGCCGCTGCCCTTCACTTTGCCTGTGGCATAGCTGTTGTGCACTGTGGCAACTGTGTTGTCATCGTTGGCGGGGCTGTTGATGTTTCGCCCCACCAGGCCGCCGACACTATGTTCGCCCGTAACGCTGACTTTGGCATAGCTGCCTTTTACGGTGCCCTCGTTCCACCCCACCAGGCCGCCGAGAAAGTCTCGGCCGGCGACGCTGCCTGTGGCATAGCTGTCTTGCACTGTGCCGCGGTTTCTCCCCACCAGGAGGCCAATCCGATCATTGCCGGCGACGCTGCTGCCTTCCAGGCCGAGGTTTTTAACCACCGCGCCTGGGGCTATATAACCAAACATGGCTTTTCCGCTGTTGTTGCTGGGGCCGACGGTGGCATAAATGCTGAGGCCCGAAATAATATTGCCGCCACCATCGAAGCTGCCGGTGAATGGACGACGGTTATATTTGTCGGTGTAGAATATGCCTATTGCCGTCCAGTTGCTTTCCTCCGCTGGAGGTGGCGTCAAGGCGACATTTTCCGTCAGCTTATAGTGTCGCTTGAGGCCTTCGTTTGTGTCTGCATAAGTGTTGAAGCGTTGGATGTTGTCCTCATTCACCGGAATGGGGCGGGTGTTTGCCAGGCCGTCGACAATGCCCACGCGGAGTGTTTGGGGGCCACCGGCATATTCATAGCCCTTGGGCATGTTTCCCAGGTTGAAGTAGACAGTCGCAAAGCCCTCGGGAAACGGTGCCAGGCCGTCATATTCAACGGTGAAGCGAACGGTTTGGCTGCTGGGTGTGTGGCTTCTCTCAACCACAGTCCCTCCGCACCCCTCATCCACAAAGCCTACAATCAACTTTGTCTGGCTTGCATCGGCCTCGTTGTGAAACCCGTCAACCGTCACAGCAAAAGTGGCAGAGCGTTCACCTGGTATAGGCGTCAGTGTTGCTGCACTGGGGGAGAGGTGAATGCCAAGCGGTGAAGCAGGTGGCGGGTTAGGCACCCACTGCGCATAGACAACCCAGTGGGTATTGGCAGGAATGGGGGTATTGGCGGTGAAGGGGTTTCCATTCCCACCGCCCTCTGTGTTCCACCCAACAAAAGCATACCCCGCACGCGTGGGTGGCTCGGGCAGGCGCTCCACCGTGGTTGCGGGCGGCCGAATCGTCACGCTTGAAGGCACCGCCTCGGTGTCGCCACCGTTCTTATCAAAGGAGACGGTGCGCGCCTCGGCAGCTTCCTCGTTGCCGTCCGGGGGAGAGGAGCAAGCACTCAAAACCGCACTCAGGCCAAGCAGGCACAGGGCCAACTTTGTGGTGAGGCATTTCGCAGCGCATGTGGCGTGTGTTTCCACCGTTGGTGTTTGTCCGTGCTTCACTCTTTGTCCCACGGTGTGGCATTCCATTGTGTCCTGTCCTTTTCGGAGCCTTGTGAAACACTAACCGGCCCCCATGGGTGGTGCAGGAAATGTGTTGGCGGGTGCCCCCGCCGCAGGGTATGGTTGGGGAGGCAGCGACTGTGGCGGGGGAGGGGCAGGGTGTGGTGTGGGGCA
>Ga0209737_10004103_pt1 | contig 10242 bp, 9 predicted proteins | sample TergutCu122P3_FD_187284 | JGI IMG/M metagenome (GOLD analysis project Ga0209737, IMG submission 187284) | Cubitermes ugandensis P3 segment gut microbial communities from Kakamega Forest, Kenya - Cu122 P3 (SPAdes) (version 2) | ecosystem: Host-associated > Arthropoda: Insects > Digestive system >...
GCACTGTGCTGTCTAAATCCACAGTTAATCATTATTTTCATTTCTTTTCGGCAACAATTTTTCAGGCGGTGAAAGAAAAAATAATTACCGAAAATCCTTTACTTTTGATGGAGCGATTGAAGGTTGAAAAATCCGAAATCATATTTTTAACTTTGGACGAATTGAAGCAACTTGTTAAGACCGAAATTAAATATACTGAATTGCGTAGAGCATTTTTATTCAGTTGTTTGACGGGGCTTCGTTGGTCTGATGTTTATAAATTGAAATGGAGTGAGATACAGGAAAATCAGGGCAAGTATTCAATAATTTATCGTCAGAAAAAGACGAGAGAAATAAATTATTTGCCACTGCCAGACCAAGCAATAACTTATCTTGGGAAGCGTGGTTTGGATACAGAAAAAGTATTTAATTTGCCAGTTTATAATTCGGATATTAGCAAGCAACTCCAGCGTTGGTGCAAGTTAGCGGGCGTAAAAAAAGAAATTACATTTCATTCGTCTCGCCATACATTTGCGGTTTTGCAGTTATCTTTTGGCACTCCGATTTTCACTGTTCAGAAGTTGCTGGGGCATACTGATATTTCTTCAACTATGAAATATGCAAATATTGTGGATGCAGCAAAAGTAGATGCAATGAATGTAATACCGAATATTTTGTAAAATTTGGTATGATTATTGCTAATGTATTTTATAAATAATATATAAAATAATTTTTAAAAACTTTAATGGAGTATATATTATGAAACTTGATAATATAGAAACCGCAGGCGACAGGTTAAGTATTGCCATAAGTAAGTATTTCGGTACTCAGGCATTATTTGCTGATGTTATAGAAGTATCAAAAGGAAATTTGAGCAGTTATATTAGTGGCAGATACAGTATAACCAAAAATTTCGCAATAAAATTACAAAATTTGGTTGGTATAAATTCGGAATATTTATTGAATGGAGTAGAGCCCATAATGCTGGACAAAACTCGCAAACCAATAAAAGAAAATGTTCCTTTGCATATTTCAAGAACCGATACCAAGACACAGCACGGAATAACTAAACAATTTATTCTGCAAGATGAAGGCAACCAACAAATCTTAAAACCAAATGGTGAAAGCAGTATTGTTAATTTGGTTTTGGGTATTTTAGACGACAAATCATCTCCATTTCAATTATTGCTGATGTCAGATAAATTTGCAAAGAAGTATAACATAAATAACAATGCAACACTTATACTAAAAAAAGATTTTGTTTTGGACGATTTAGTATTATTCAGTATCAACAGTAGAAGGTTTGAGATGGGCATTTTTCATAATGCAGAGGTCAAAGATTTAAAAAGCAAACAAATTTATTCTGTTGATGAAATAGAAATAATAGGTCGTGTTGTCGCCAAATTTGAAAATATAAGATACAATTCTAAAACGGGCGATATTTTTTAATTATACCCTCAATTCTCGCAAAGTATGAGCCTCTTTTCAAAAGAAGTTCATTCTTTTTATTATATGTTTTCAAAATGTCAGCAAACATATTTTCAAAATAATTTTATAAAATGTTTTGATTTTAATTTATTTTTATTATTTTTGTAATTATTGATTTTTCATTTGATTAAAATTTTTTATAAAAATATGAATATCACCGATTGCGTAATAATTCCAAAAGTCCAATTAGATAGGATGGAACAAAAATTAGATATGCTGTTATCGCAGAACAGTAAAGGGTTGTCGGGCGATTATTTAACCGCCGATGAGGTCTGCAAAAAGTTGGGTATTAAAAAACAAACTTTATATAACTGGAAAAGTAAAAGAAAAATTCCATTTCATAAACCCGAAGGAAGTAGTAAATGCTATTTCAAATTGCAGGATATAATCGCTTTTCAAAAAGGAATTAAGCGACAGAGCAACAAAGAAATTGCGGGCGAAGCCAAAACTTATTTATTGAAAAACAAAAAATAGGTTTCATTCCCCCGAAACCTATTAGCCGTAATATGATTGGATATTGTAATTGATTTTTTTCCTCCATCAGTTACAGTGGGTTCGACTCCCGCTACGGCACAATTTGGAATTAGAATAATGAAAAAAATGAAAATAATCCGAGTATTTATAAGCAAGACAAATGCTACTCCTAATGATGATTTGGTTCGTATTAACACACTGCCATCGTTATTTGATGAGGCAGACGAAATTCATATTTCGGTCACATTTACTTGGGATATTGCAAGAGCCGAACAACTTGCAGAACATTGGAAATTTGTTGCTCCTGTTAAGGTTGGCGGTCCTGCTTACAATGAAAAGGGTGGTGATTTTGTTGCTGGAATGTATATGAAAAATGGTTATGTAATTACGAGTAGAGGTTGTAATAATCGGTGTTGGTTTTGCAGTGTTCCGCAGCGTGAAGGTTATGAATTGCGGGAGTTGCCGATTGTTGATGGTTATATTATTACCGATGATAATTTACTTGCTTGCTCCGAAAAACATATAAACAGTGTCTTTGAAATGTTGAAGCGACAGCCCCAAAGACCACAATTTAATGGCGGTTTGGAAGCAAAATTATTAACACAAGAATTGGCAAATAAACTTTACGAATTAAAACCAGTAAGTATGTTTTTTGCTTATGATACAGTGAGCGATTATGAGCCACTAATTCAAGCGGGAAAATTATTAAGAGAAGCGGGTTTTAAGAAAAACCACAAAATAACAAGATGTTATGTTTTGATTGGTTATCAAGGCGATACTTTTGCAAAAGCAGAAAAACGATTATTGCAAGCGTGGGAGGCGGGATTTTTCCCAATGTCTATGCTATACAGAGACCAAGAAGGCAAAACATTAAAGGATTGGAAATTGTTCCAAAGGCAGTGGTCTTATTCTACTGTCGCTGGTGCAATACTAAAAAATTATGAAAAATAAATAAAAATAATTTTTATTGAAAATTTAAAATGTTTTGAATGTTTTTTGAAAATGTTCGCAATAAAAAAGTTTTGGGTGTTTTTTGAAAATGCTCGCAATAAAAAATTATGAGTGTTTTTTGAAAATGCTCGCAATAATAATTTTTGAATATTTTTTGAAAATGTTCGCAGTAAATAATTTATGAGTGTTTTTTGAAAATACTCATAGGGAAATTATGGATAAAATAAAATATTTTCCTCACGATGTAAATGCTCGTTATGACCCAAAATTAGTTCTTTTGGTAGCAACATTGGGTAAAGGTGCAGGATATTTGTATTGGGAATTAGTTGAAATGTTGTATGAAAATGCAAATAACAAATTGCCGACAGATTATAAATTGTTATCAAAAATCTTGCACGACAACGAAAAAAAAATCAAAAAAGTTGTTGAAAATTTTGAACTTTTTAAGTTGTCTTCCGATGGTAAATTTTTCTATTCTGTTCGTAGTAAGGATACGATTGAAAAGATGAAAAATGTCCATCAAAAACGCTCTAATGCTGGCAGGAAGGGGATGTCGCAAAGATGGGGAAATGAAAAAACGGATAACGAAAACATAACATCGTTATATCAAAGTTATAACAAAGTTGATAACAATGCTATAACATTTAAAAAGAGTGTTACTCAAAGTAACACTGTAAAACACACTATATCAAATATAGTGTGTGACGGGCGCACGCAAAATTTTTGGGAGTGGTTTAATCAAAATGCACTTTTGAAGTATCCCGAAGATTTCTGTGTGTGGTATCGGAAATATGGGCATAATCCGTATTCTGACTCGTTGGAAAACTCTTTTGAAGAGTGGAAAAAATTAAGTGCAAACGAGCAGGAATTGTGCTTGTCTGTTGTGGAAAATTATGTTTCTTTGCGGAGCAATTCCAGTCAACGACACAATCCCTGGCGATATTTGCAGAGTAAAATATTTTTGATTTCAGAACTTCATACATTCGCAAATAGTGAAGGCGACAGTGGTTTTCAAACACCGAAAACCGCCCAAGAGAGCCGAGCAGAAAAGCGAATGAAGGAGGTTTATGGAACAGAAATAGACGAAAATCAATTTAGAAATAAAGTAGAAAAATGGGAGAACTAATGACCGACTACGAAAAACAAAATTACCGAATTTTGCAAAAAGAAATTTGCAATTTCAAGCCCGAATTTTCGTTTGGAGATGCTGTTAATTCTTGGAGCAGAGCGAGAAAATACAAGTTTAGAACAGAACAAAAACTGATATTTTTACCGCCTTCTGAATGCGAAATTGTATCAACTTCACGCTTGTTTTACGAGTTCGCACCTTCGTTGGATAACAAAAAAAATCTATTAACGAGTGGCTTTTACGAGCGATATTTTGAATTTGAAATGGATTGGCAACAGAGCAAGTTTTATAAAAATTTGTTTGATGATTTTTTTATGCAATATGTTATCAATGGCGAAAATCATTATGGTTATTACATATTCGGCGAGGTAGGCGTTGGAAAAACAACACTTTTAACCGCCACAGCAAAAATTTTAATGATGTTTTTGCAATCAAAATTTCGGTATATAACGATGACTCGGCTTGTGAAAATAATTACGAGCATAGACGAAAATGATAAGCAAAAAATCTCTGATTTGGAGAATTGCGACATTTTATTCATCGATGATTTAGCACACGAAAAATACACGACAGATAACCAGGAAGCGGTTATTCGGGACTTCTTTGGTTATCGTTATGGAAACAATTTGTTGAACATCATCGCTGGAAATATAGACATCAGAAAAAAAGCGGGAACTAATTCTTTTAATCGGCAGATGGCGGATTATCTAAACGATTCAAAGTATTACAAAATCATCGAAATGGCGGGAAAAAGTAAAAGAATATAAGTTTTCTAAACCTAAAATGTTTAGTATGGTTTCGCAAGGATTAAAATCGTTTATTGTGGTTTAATGAGGTTTAATAGGGTTTATTCAGGTTTAGAAGGGCATTTATTTTAGTTTATTTTGGTTTAGAAATAGTTTAATTTTCAAAAATATAGCAAAAAAAATGGAAAAAAACACAAAAAATAATGAAAAAATACCGTTTGAAAACATAAAACCAATCGAATTGGAGCGGGTTTTACTTCTATATGGTATGAAAAAGCAAACTTATTGCGAATTGCATACAAAAAGCAAAAGTTGGTGGTATAATGTTTTAATCAAGCGGAAATTTTTGACATACACCGACATCAAAATTTTAACTGAAAGCATCGGGGTTGAAACTTTTTTTATGCTACTGGAAAAAGTTCGGGAACAACATAATAAAAAAATGGAGTGAAAAATGACAGAATACAAATTCAAAATTATAAGATTGAAACAGGATATTATTATTGATGCCGATTTGACGGGCAGAATAATAATAAGTGTTGCGGGGTGGTTTCAAACTTTAAAGGGCAAATCTTTATTTTATGCAAAAGCCCGAAAAGATAAAGAATTTCACGAATTGACTCGCAATTATTATCTGAATAGGGATTTTATGAAAATAATTTTACAAGTGGAAGATTATCCCGAATTGCAGAAATTTTTGATTGAAACAGTAAAAGGAAATGCTGTAAATGTGTCTGTTTGCAAGAGTTCTGATGTTGATTATTTTGAAAAATTTCGAGTGTTGGAGGGCAATTAAAATGGAACTAAATACAATTCATAATTTGCATTGCTACGAGGCAGAAAATATTTTATCTGATAACAGTATCGATTGCATTGTAACCAGTCCGCCATATTGGAACTTGCGAAACTACGGCGTTGCTGGGCAGTTTGGTTTGGAGGAAACCGTTGAAGAGTATGTAAATAATCTTGTGAAATTGTTTGATATTTTGCATTGCAAATTGAAGGATACTGGCACTTGTTTTGTCAATTTGGGTGATAGTTATAACGGTTCTTGCGGGCTGGTCACTGTTGGTGTTTTGGAAAAAACAAATCGACAAAAAGCATTCAAAGAAAAATCATTATTGCTGATACCTTATTTGTTTGCTTACCAAATGATTTCGAGAGATTGGGTGTTGCGTAATATAATAATCTGGCACAAGAAAAACTCCTTTCCCCAAAGTGTGAAAGACCGCTTCACTGTTGATTTCGAGCCGATATTTTTCTTTACGAAAAACAAAAATTATTACTTCAAACAGCAATTAGAACCGTTTATTACCAAGCCGAGAATAAGAAATTTTGCAAATACAAAAATTGCCGAAACAGGAGTAATTAAGCCGATTTGCAAGAATTTATTTAAGAACGAAGGCAAAAATATGAGAACCGTTTGGACATTAACAAATGAAAATATGCTTGAGCGACATTTTGCTTCGTATCCGAAAAAATTAGTTGCAAGAATTTTGAAAAGCGGATGCCGAGAGGGTGGAGTTGTCCTTGACCCCTTTATTGGCAGTGGAACAACCGCAGTTGTCGCAAAACAACTAAATATGAACTACATCGGCTTTGAATTAAATCCCGAATATATTGCGATTTGCAACAAAAGATTAAATAATGAAGTTGGAATGTTTTAATTTCTTTTTCCCGTCTTTGCGAGCAAAAAGCGAAGCAAACCACAGTAGATTGCCACGCCTACGGCTCGCAAAGACAGAAGAAGAAAAAAACAAAAAAGGCAGGTTTAAAAACCTGCCCTCGTGTTTTGTCTTTTTTGCGAGCCCCGCAAAAGTTCGTTTTTAGTCGTCTCCGCACATCTGCTTATCGTAATGGTTATTGATGAATATCATATTTGGGCCAGTCCTGGTCGCAATACAACCTCTAATACCATTGCTCATTATTACGCCACTATTAAAATTACCCAAAAATTTTTGGCGACTATGAGAAGACGGATTAGAACAAATTCCGGCTGCTAAATTATTTCCTCTAATAAAGCCATAATTTATATTATTTAAAAATAATACTGTTTCTGTTGAATTTGTTGATGAGAAATTAACAATTCCAGAAGCAGCATTAGGGGCTATCACACTTCCAATATTGATATTATTTTTGACGAGCAATGTATCTTCTATTAAAGTAGCCTCAAAAGGTGCCGCAAGAGCATTGAATAAAATAATTCCTGCTGCACTACCCGTACTGGTTACTTCCAAATTTCCAACATTGATATTGCCAGAAACAATAGAACGATTATCAGAAACTATTCCAGATACACTTGCATTATTACTTGTAAGATTTCCATAATTAATGCAATTATAGACCCCTGCTAATGGAATACTGCCATTCCTTCTAAAATTAAATGCAACGATACCACTTACAGGCATTGAAGGAGATGAAATACTCGAAAAATTAATACAATATTGCACGATACCCAAATTTACGCCAACAATTCCAGCATTTAAATTTTGAGATGTTAAATCATTATTCACATTTAAATTTTCAAGAACGCCATCAATACCTATATGCGAGAAAACATTGGGAACATCAACTATGATTGATTTGTTATTCCCATTAAAATGTCCCTCAAAATGTTGAGACTGATGTCCAATCCTTTTATTAAGCAGGTCGTCAATATCATTCATTAATTTGAAGTGTTTTCCCCGCGACCATTGTGAACCCCCAAGAGCATTAGTAATATCTGATAAAAAATCCCAATCTGTTTTTGTATAAATTCTATAAGGGTCTGATTGTGTTCCAGAACCTTGCAAATTCGCAAACGAAAAAACTGGAAATATAAACAATATTATCAAAAAACTATATTTACACATATTATTTCCTCCATTTTGCTTTTGTCTTTGCTTACCTTCTTCAACCCCACACCCCGAGAGCGTGGGGTTGCGTCCAGTAAGTTGGCAAAAACGCCAGCAAAATTATTATCTGTTAATTAAAATGCTTCTCATTTCTGTAAAGCCGTCCAATGTAATAATAAGCGTGTAAGCACCATTGGCTAAATTGCCAAGTTGCATATTCAAATCGTATCGTCCATTTGGAGTTGCGTAAGTATTCAGAAGAGTAGATATTTTACTACCCGCTAAATTATACAATCCAACTGTCAAATTTCCTTCTTGATAAGTGCTAATTGTTAAATTTGCATCATCAATAACAGGCATTGGTCTAATAGAACTAACTTCAAATGGTTTTCCATATCCTGCGGTTGCAAGTTCAAATACTTGTTTCCAAGTCACTGATCTCGAAATTTCGCCAAAATTTAATGTAAACCAATTTCCCCATTCATCCTGCACTTTATTGTGCGGAGCATTAAAGAAAACATAGAAAGGAAAACTTGTTTGCGGATCAGAAACCCAAGCAAAATGTAATTCCAAATAGTAAAAATCTTTGTTATAAAAAGAGCAATATTGTGGAATATCTATATAATCATATATTCCATTGTTTGGTCCACCAATAAAATTATTTTGAACATAGTAATCACCATTTTCTCCATAATTACCGCCAAGTGGCTCTTCAAATAGTATTCTAACAAAGCCAGGACCAGGTGCAGCATTAACAGGATCATCATACCTTACAACATATTTCGGAATATCCAAGAATGCGTGTCTTACATTGTAATGCTCGTTATCAATATCAGGATAGCAAAAATCGAAATTAGCAGAAACAGTAACCCCAGTTATTTGAACTAATACATCATTCATATTTGTTGTATTATTTACCGTATGAACTGTTACATGCCATTTAGTAGAATTAGAATTTGCAACAACGGCAGGATCACCAAAAACAGTTCCATTACTAACATCAAAATCATTAGCATTTACAACACTAACAGGAGCAGAAAAAGTAACTTCAAAAGTAACAAATCTTTTGTTTGTTTTTCCATCTGGATTTGCTAATGGGCTGTATCTCACAATACTTGCGATACAAGGTTTTCCGATAGTTTTGAACCGACACAACTCAATTAACTCATTTTCATTGCTGCATTCATCATCTTCAATTAGAGAATTTGGCAAAATATAAACGGTATACCAAGTATCAGGTTCTAAATCTTCATAATCGAATGTGATTCTTGTAGATGGAAGTGGTTGTTCCAAAGTTCCTATGACAGTAACTTCATCCCCGTTATCACCTAGCAACAATATCCGAATTTCATTAGGAGCAGGTGCAGGATAAACAGGAGCATCAAGTTCAATAATACCTTCTCCCGCAAGTGGTGCGTATTCCCAACCACATTCAGGGAAAATAAGTTCTGCCTTTGTAAGGAACCTTCTTTTTACAACATAAAATTCATTAGGTATTGTGTTTTGGTTAATCGTAAATCCATTAATGTTCAATATCTTAATAGTATCTGGTTGGTTCATACCAGCATCAGGGAAACAGCAAGGATTAACCGTAACAATATAATGATTTTGGATTAACAGATGAAATGGTCTGACTTCTATAATGCAGTGTATACTTATCCCCGAAATATCAAAATCGGATGCTTGCAAGTTCAAAGGTTGAAATTGAGGTGTATCGAACTCAATTAAAAATGAAACCGGGTCGCAACTTGTAATACATTCTGGCAAATTTCGATGTCTCATTATCCAATTCACTTGACGAGGTTGCATCATTAAGGTATAAACCGGCACATATTTTTCGATGACTATGTTGTCGGGCACCATACACTGTCCTATCAAACCCCAAAAATCAGGATGCAAACGAACAACCAGACTGTCTTGTCCCTCGCTGATAATATCGGTCTCACCCATCCCCGCCACATTAATATCAATAATGTTTCCATTAACGGAAATAGGTAGATGAATCCCAACTCCAACAAAACTTCCCCAAAGATAAGGTCCCCCTGGACCATTTATTGAAACATTAAGAGGATTTGAAACCCCAGTAACATTTTGGCCGGGTTGTTGTATAAAAATTGGAGCCGCTGCAAGTAATTTAATTGGAACAACATTCGCCCCCTGACAATGCATAGGATAAAGTCCGGGGTTGTATATCCAACAGCCCAATAATGGAAGAGGATTACCATTGGTCATCTCGGCTGTTGATAATCCTTCTGCTTGATTCGCAAAAAAAGTATTATTAATACCGCCAATAATACTCATTTGTTCATCGTAAAAGCAGTTCCAAATCAAATTTAGATTATTAACAGGAAGTCCTACAATAGAACCAAAGAAATTTGCTGTTCCGCTGTCAACCCAGTTTGTGTTTATGCAGGAATTTATGTGCAAATTAAGAGTATAGCCAGCGATTCCGCCAACATATCCTCTTGCACCGTCCACTATCCCTGCATTGATAGAAGTTTCGAGCCACCCGTTATCTTGGGCATGAGCACGAATACAGGCAAAAATTCCGCCAGCAAAATATGAATTACGGCTAAAAATTTTTCCAATGTTGATATTCCTCTCACTATGAATGAGATAAGAACCAACATAGCCGATAATT
>Ga0209737_10004104_pt1 | contig 10241 bp, 11 predicted proteins | sample TergutCu122P3_FD_187284 | JGI IMG/M metagenome (GOLD analysis project Ga0209737, IMG submission 187284) | Cubitermes ugandensis P3 segment gut microbial communities from Kakamega Forest, Kenya - Cu122 P3 (SPAdes) (version 2) | ecosystem: Host-associated > Arthropoda: Insects > Digestive system...
TATATACTTGACACTGATATGGTTTGAGAAAGGTAGGGGTTATGGAGAAAATAATAATCAGTTTTCTGCTGTGTGCGTTATTGCTGGTATCGTGTGGAAATCCTGAAGGTAATGATGAAGGAGACTCACGTAAGGAGTTAATTCTGGTAACTATCGGTAGCACTCAAACTTTGCAACGACAAGTATATGATTTTAATCAATCAAATAGTGCTTACTATATAACGATTGATGATTATTTTGGTCGCAGGGATGAAAATATGTCTCCTGCTGATATTGCAAGTCGATATGAAGATGCCAGACTAAGGCTTGATGCAGACATTGTTGCAAGTGGCATGAGGAGGGGTAAGGCTCCACTGGATATTATCGTCTTGCCATCATATTCTGATTATTTCCGGTATGCCAAGAAGGGTTATTTTGAAGATTTAACAAAATATTTGGACGAGGATAATTATTGCGATGTATTTGATGCAATAAAACTAGATGACAAGCTTTATGGTATTTTTCCTTATTTTAGTCTCATTACAATGTTAATGAGAGATATCCCCAGAGACGGCGATTTATTCGATACGCTGGCTTCCATGCAAAAAGAAGCAGATTACTCAATCTTGGGACAGCTTAGCAGAGAATGGGATTTCGGAATTTTGATGGCGTTTTTCTTAGATGAATTTATAGATTGGGAGAATATGAAATGTGAATTTAATCATCCCCGATTTATAACAATAGCAGAAGTGGTTAAGACCCGCCCGGCTGGCTCAATACCGGATACGTGGAATGAGTATATGGAAATGTATGAGTCAATGCTGGAAGCCATAAAAGACAATCCTTTCTTTATTTATGCCGAGGTAAATAGCATATATGCCGTACAAGGGAACAGAAATATATATGGTAGGGATGCGATATATACCGGCTTTCCCGGAAAAGAAAATATGCTTGGAGTTATTATTGATGTAATATACTCAATACCCAAAAACACCAAAAACAAGAAAGTCGCCTGGGAGTTTATCAACGGTATAATAGATGAAGACTATCAACTAAAAAATGCCGTGGAATATCCCGGATTCCCAGGAATACCGGTATTATGGGACGCGATTGAATTAACAATATCTAACAGCCAAAACGAAGAAAACACATATGTAGAATGGTCACATTGGATAGGCAATCAATTTAATGTATCTTATGTTGAACCGGATATACCCGAAATTTTTAGAAACTTATTAGAAAAAGAATGGTGGATATATCAAGGCGATGAAATGATTTTCCAAATTATTTCTGAAGAAATGGAGTTTTATTTTAATGATGTCAAAACACTAGAACAGGTTATTGAAATAATAAATAATCGGGTGGGGTTATATTTGAAGGAAAATATGTAGCAACTTTTAATTATAGAAATTAGGAACCCTTTTATTTTCATATACTTACAATCAGCAAATTATAAAAAGATAAGTATGCAAAAATAAGATACCATTTGCTTCTTGCAAAACTATACCAAATATGGTATAGTTTTGTCATGGGTTACTATGATGATATTTATGAATATGCTGCCGACAATTACGGATTATTCACTACATCTGATGCAAATAATATTGGCATTCCTATAGTTGAGCTTGCAAAACTTTCACAAAGAGGGCGACTTAATCGAGTCGGTCACGGTGTATATCGCGTTGAGCATTATATACCCACACCACTTGATAAATATGCCGAAGCTGTTGCATTAGTCGGGCATGGAGCTTATATCTATGGTGAATCTGTTCTAGCTATGCATGGTTTAGCTAATGTAAATCCACTAAACATCTATGTCGCATGCACCCAAAATGTCAGAAAGAAATTGCCTCCATATATCAAAATCAAACGCGAAGCAAGCAATAGTGATATGCAATACGAAGGTATCGCTACCCAACATCTTGCAGATGCCATCCTCACATGTAAATCTTCAATAATGACAGAAAGACTTGAAGATGCCACTAAGGAAGCCTTGAGGGTCGGTCTTATTTCAAAGGCAGATGCAATATCAATAGCAAAGGAATTGAATACTAGAACATGAAAATACCTAACAGCAGACGGAATCTTGATATCGCCATAAATAAAATTCAAGAAACATCCCAGAATCCAATACAGCTTCGGACTATCCTTGCCAATACCATAATCGGCCAGCTTATTCCAAATGGTGTGGTAAAAGGTGGAAGCGCATTAAAATTACGATACGGTGATAAATCGACTAGATTTACTCGCGATTTTGATGCAATAAGGGCAACTGAACTTGATGAGTTTATCTCTGAATTGGGAATAAAATTATCAGAGGGATGGCAAGGTTTCACCGGCAGGATTGTCCGTAAGGAACCAGCGAAACCTAAGAATGTTCCCGGTGAATATGTTATGCAGCCATTCGAAATCAAGCTTGATTATAAAGGAAAGTCATGGGTAACCGTACCGCTTGAAATTGGACATGACGAAATCGGGGATACAATTAATCCAGACTACTATATTTCCGATGATATAGTATCAGTTTTTACACAATTGGGATTTAAAGCCCCAAGGCCCATCGCTTTAGTGCCACTCCATTACCAAATTGCTCAAAAGCTTCATGCACTAAGCTCAGTCAATAGTGAAAGAGCGCATGATTTGATTGACCTTCAAATCATAATGCAAAATGAAAATATAGATTTAGCTTTAATTAAAACTGTATCTATAAGATTATTTGATTATAGAAAACTACAATCTTGGCCACCAGTGATAATAAGTGGAGTAAATTGGAATACATTGTATGATGCCCAGCGTTATGAACTTCCCGTTGCTTTAACTGCAGAGGAAGCAATCATATGGGCTAATGATTTGATTCAAAAGATAAATGACAAACCATAATCTACATTACCATGCTTGAAACCCCCACTTACATGTGATAGTATTAATATATTTGTAATATTTGTAGCATTTGCTTAATATTTATCCTTGCAGGGTAAAGGAGGTCGAAACGATATGAAGAAATTACTATTTGGTTTCTTACTTATTACATTACTATTGGTATCATGCAAAAATCCTGAAAATAATGATGATGGAGACTCCCGCAAGGAATTAATTCTGGCAACAATCCATAGTACCCAAACTTTACAAAGGCAAGTGTATGACTTTAATAAGTCAAACAGTGATTACTACATAACATTGAAAGAATACATGGGTTCTTTTAATAGAGGTACGTCTTCTGATGAATTAGCAGAAATGCTGATGGATGCCAGACTAAGGCTTGATGCTGATATTGTTGCAAGCAATAGAAGGGATAAGATTTCGCCGGATATTATCGTCCTATCATTGTATGAACATTTGCGATATGCCAGGAAGGGTTACTTTGAAGATTTGGGAACGTATTTTGATGGGGATAATTATGTCAGTGTATTTGATGCAATAAAACTAGATGGCAAACTTCATGGTATTTTTCCGTATTTCCGTCTTGATGCAATATTAAAGAGAAATATCCCAGATGATGGCGATTTATTTGATACCCTTGTTTCATTGCAAAATGAAGCAGAGTATTCAATTATGGGACAGTTTAGCAGAATGGGGGATTTTTCTGTATGGATGATGTTTTTCATTGACGAGTTTATTGATTGGGAAAATGGGGAGTGCGAATTTAATAATCCTCGATTTAAAAAAATTGTTGAAATGCTTAAAGACCGCCCAGATATCTCATACCCAGATTCATTTGATGATTTTAGTATAATGTTTGAGGAGATGAGGGAAGCCATGAAAGACAATCCTTTCTTTATTCCGGTTCCTATAACGAATATATATGCCTTACAAGGATGGATGAATATACATGGCAAAGATGCCGTATATACCAGTTTTCCCGGAAACGAAAATATGCTAGCGGTTTATATTGATGAAGTATATGCCATACCCAAAAACTCAAAAAATAAGGGGGTTGCCTGGGAGTTTATCAACGGCTTAATTGATGAAGAATATCAAATGAAAAATACAAGAGAGATTCCCTGGTTTCCTGGGATACCGGTACTGTGGGAAGCGGTAGAGTTTATGATAGCCAATAGTCAAAATGAGAGTAACACGGTTTTAGAATGGTGGCAATGGATAGGAGATCAGAGGCATGAAGTATCTTTTGTTGAACCGGGTTTACCCGAAGTTTTTAGAAGCTTGTTGGAAAAAGAATTTTGGATTTTCAAAGGCGGTGGAATGACATCTCAGATTATTATGGAGGAAATTGAATATTATTTTAATGATGTTAAGACACTGGAGCGGGTAATTGAAATACTTAATAATCGGATGGGGTTATATTTGAAGGAAAATATGTAAATGCGCCGCTGTTAAACGACGCATTTTTATTTGTAAATTTTATTTGCTTACTAGTATTTCATAGTATTTACTTTGATGCCGGGGCCCATGGTGGAAGCTAAAGTCACGCTGCGGAGGAATTGTCCTTTGACCGCGGGGGGGCGGGCTTTAACGATTGCTTCGAGCAGGGCGTTAAAGTTTTCTTCCAATTTTTCTTCGCTGAAAGATGCTTTGCCGATGGGGACGTGGATAATGTTTGATTTGTCCAAGCGGTATTCAATTTTACCGGCTTTGATATCATCAATCGCTTTTTTGACATCCATCGTAACCGTTCCGGCTTTGGGGTTCGGCATAAGTCCTTTGGGACCAAGGAATTTACCAAGGCGGCCGACAACACCCATCATATCCGGGGTTGCAACGACAACGTCGAAATCCAGCCAGCCTTCATTTTGGATGCGGGGAATGAGTTCCTCACCACCAACATGGTCGGCACCAGCGGCTTCGGCTTCGTTTACTTTCTCACCTTTGGCAAATACTAATACTCTGACTGTTTTGCCTGTGCCATTAGGAAGGACAACTGCACCTCTGATTTGTTGATCGGCATGGCGTCCATCACAGCCTGTGCGGATATGGACTTCAATTGTTTCATCAAATTTGGCAACAGCGGTTTTTTTGGCTAAAGCAATCGCTTCGGCGGGTTCATATAAATTAAGTCGGTCAACTAACTTGGCTGTTTCTTTGTATTTTTTTCCACGTTTCATAATTATTCACTCCCTTCGATGGTGATTCCCATGCTCCGTGCTGTTCCTTCGATCATGCTCATTGCAGCTTCGATATCGACAGCGTTTAGGTCGGGCATTTTGATTTCCGCGATTTCCCTGATTTTGTCTTTTGAGATAGTGGCAACCTTGGTTTTGTTAGGAACGGCTGAGCCGGATTTTAGGTTGCAGGCTTTCTTTAAAAGAATGGCCGCGGGGGGAGTTTTGGTAACGAAACTGAAACTTCTGTCGGCGAAGACGGTGATGACGACAGGTATAATTGTGTCACCTTTTTCCGCTGTACGGGCGTTGAATTGTTTGGTAAATTCAACGATGTTTACGCCGTGTTGTCCGAGCGCGGGGCCGACCGGGGGGGCTGGTGTTGCTTTGCCGGCGGGGATTTGTAATTTTATATACGCTTCTACTTTTTTTGCCATTTTGGCACCTCCTGAATTTTTGTGTGTGGTACGTAGCAGGTACTACTTCCACGGGTGTATTTATGATGTTTTTCGGCGGGGGCAAGCCCCCGCCCTACATTAGTGCATCTTTCTTACTTCTGCGAAGCTGATTTCGACTGGGGTTTCGCGTCCAAAGAGGTCTACATTGATGGTCGCGGTTTGTTTACCCATGTCAATCCGTTGGACTACGCCGATGGTATCGCGCCAGATTCCGGCGACAACTGCAATCGGGTCGCCAATGGCGAAGTCAATGGTGATGTTTTCGGTTTTGATACCGAGTGGTTTCATTTCGGCTTCTGATAGTGGTACGGGTTTTGAGCCGGGACCAACGAAACCGGTCACACCACGGGTATTTCTGACAACATACCAGGTATCATCATTCATGACCATGTTTACCAGTACATAACCGGGGAACAATTTCTTCTGGACGGTTTTGCGTTGTCCGTTTTTGACCTCGATAACGTCCTGCATCGGAACGCGGACTTCCAAAATCTCATCTTGAAGATGGCGGTTTTCGATGGTTTTATCCAAATTTGCCTTAACTTTTTTTTCATATCCGGAATAGGTATGGACTACATACCAGTTAGGTTCTGCCATTGATTAAACATTCTCCTTCCAAAGAATCTTCCTAAATACTCAGTGAGGTGATGAAATCAACACCCATCTGCAGGAAGAAATCGATTATCGCAATAATTATTCCAAGGGCGAGTGAAATAATGACTACTGTCGTGGTCTGCTTAAACATTGTTTCGCGATCCGGCCAAGTAATCTTTGTAAATTCGGATTTCACACCATCCCAAAAACTGCGTTTTGATGTTTTTTCTGCCATATAATCTCTCCATAACCTTAGGTTCAGGCTTTTATTTGGTTTCCTTATGCGACGTGTGTGCCCGGCAGAACCGGCAGTACTTCTTGGTTTCCATCCGGTCGGGATGGTTCTTTTTTTCTTTAGTTGTGTTATAATTACGTTGCTTGCATTCCATACATGCTAGTGTTATTCTTGTCCGCATAAGCGTTCCTCCAAAATAAATAAGTACCTGTAACCTATCTGTAATCGAGTAAGGCGATAGGCTTACTCGTTGCGCGAGTTGCATTTCGCCTATGCTTTATGGGATTCATTCCCATAAAGTATGCTCAGGCGAAAATTTTCCTTATGCAACTCTGTGCATAAAAAAAAGAGGTAAATCTCTTTTGCCTGAATACTATAACATATGGATTTTGATAAGTCAACCACTTTTACGAAATTTCTTGACATTTCTTTTACTTTTGTGGTACACTTAACCCATAAACCGACATTGTTTACTTCTTAAGAGAATGTTTTGCATTCTCCATTTGGATTTTAACACACAGCTTAGAATTATTAAACCCCCTTTGAAAACCGGATTATGAATTTCCATGGATAGGAAGTTTAACGGTTTTCACCCATCGGCAAATGGGATATCACGGAAGAAAGGAGGGGTAATATGGCATACAGCGCAGCGCTTCATACCGTTTATAATCATTATTTGCAGACTTACTCGCAGACCCGCCCGTCCCGTTATGATACGCACAAGAAAGGCGAGCTTCGTAGTATCTACAATTCGATTGTCGAGCAAAACCGGAAATCCCCCCTCTTTTTCCTAAATAATTCAAAAGAGACCTGTGAATTTGCGATTGGCTTAAAAGAAAGTGCCCGTGAATTGCGCAATACCATCGCTTCGCTTGGTGGTTTGGATGAAGGGGAAATCCTTAAGAAAAAAGCGGCTTTTTCCTCCGATCCGGATATTGTTGAGGTGAATTTCGTTGGTGACAGCGAAACCATCGGCTCCGCTCCCACTTTTGAAATATTCGTAAACCAGTTGGCGACCGGGCAGATGAATACCGGAAATATGTTAAAGTCGGACGAAAACATCGACCTTCCGGTGGGATTTTATTCTTTTGATGTCAGTATCAATGAAACGAGTTTTGAATTTCAATTTAATGTTAATGAAGGCGAAGTAAACCTCGATATCCAAAAACGGCTTAGTCGTTTGTTCAAAAATGCCGACCTGGGGATAACGGCAAAAATCATTGGGGATGATGGGCGCTCCGCCTTAAGTCTCGAAGCCAATGCCACCGGCCGGGTAACGAACCGCGATTTCCAATTCGTCATCTCCGATGCGAAAACCAGCAAAGCGACTGGTTCTGTTGCTTATCTTGGGTTAGATAATGTTACCAGGGAGGCGGCAAATGCGGAATTTTTACTAAATGGCGAACCACGGGCGGCTTATTCCAATAATTTTACGGTGGAGAAATTGTTTGAGTTAAATCTCGTTGGGGTCAATGATGAAAACAGCCTGCCGGTGCAAATCGGTTTAAAGAACAGTATCGAGTCCATCACCGAAAATGTTTCCAATCTGATTGACGGTTATAACCGTTTCCTGGATAATACCAGCAGTATTGGCGATATCCATCACCGCAGTCAGCAAATCGTCAGGGAAATGCGGAATATCGCTTGGCTTTATAGTGATGAAATGTCAGAAATCGGTCTTACCGTTGACAGTGACGGCAAGATTAGTATATATGATAATGAACAATTGGGGCAAATCATAACTGATTCCGATGAGACGCTGGCAAACCGTCCCGATGGGACATTGTCGGAAGCCGACGAAGAAGATATTGAATCTTCAAACGCCGGCCTCGAGACACTTAAATCATTTACCAATGCTATTTTGCGTAAATCCAATCAAATCACGTTGAACCCGATGAATTATGTGGACAAAACCGTCATTGCCTACAAAAATCCCGCCCGCGCTTTTGTCAATCCATATGTACCCAGTGCATATAGCGGGATGATGTTTAATGGTTATTGTTAGTTATAGAATGTCATTTCATGGTTCAGTATTATTTCTATCAATTTTTCCGCAAAAGCTTTGCGTCCTGAGTCAGATAAATGAATACCGTCTTCAAGATAATGTTCCAATGTTTTGAGACCTATTCCAAAATCATTGTATGCGTTTGCGAAAACTATTTTGTATTCGCTTGCAACCTGGCTCATCTTTTCGGCGTATTCAAACAAATACGCATGCCCGTTACTTAAATCATTGCTGTTACCAAGAAACTCATTGTCTTCATTAAAAAACCATGAAAAGAAAGGAGATACCAGAATAATATCCGCCCTTGGTGCCACTTTTTTCAGATTTTCAATTGCTTCCCTTAGTGCTCCGGCAAATGTGTCAATACCTCCGCAACATTTGTTACCCGGTCCATCAAGAGCAACGCCTTTCAAGAAATCCTGGGCACAGTACATAATAACTATGTAATCAATTTCCTCCATATTCAAATCACTCATAATTGCTGACGCCCGGGTACAGCCAATCGGTCCGGCATCCGCTTTACCCGCTAGTATTTTCGATACGCCAACAAGACTTTTCTGATTGAGTTTATGGGCAATTTCACAATTTGGATCCCCATGTGCTGCCACAGTCGAACCACTGATTGACAGATTATAAACCGTTGCATCACATCCCTCTCCGACCAGGTAAGCAATCCCGGTCTCATTACGGTGGGCATCAAGGTTGGTTTCGCCAAGGAAAACAATTTTTAAGGGATGGGGGTTTGTATCCGGTATATCATATTGATCGTCTACTACTTGTTCTATTTCTTGCGGGGCAAAATCCGCATATTCATGGATTTCAATATCCTCAGGTGCCGGACTCGTAACTTCATCTAGCGGCAGATTTTCCATCGCCAGGTTTTCATCAGTATTTTTGCGCCCACAGCCAAAAAGTAAAGTAGTCATCAGTAGGGTTATAATCAAGGTAGAAATGATTTTTTTCATGTTATTCCTTCCAAAGTAAGGGTTTTGTATCTAGTTTATTCATGTTATAATACCTATATGCAAACCAATATTCTTGATTATATGGAAAACTGTTGTCAAAACACACCATTAAAGACCGCTTTCTCAAACGGTTTTGACTCGCTCACTTTCCGTGATGTAAAAAATTCATGCGATTCGCTCGGTTCTTATTTGGCAAATGAAAAAATTTACAAAAAGCCGGTTATCGTTTTCATGGCGAAACATCCGAATACTATTGCGGCGTTTTTTGGAGTAGTGCGGGGTGGTAATTATTATGTTCCCCTCGATGCGGAGATGCCCCGGATCCGGATTGAGTTTATCTTGGCAAATCTTGATTCACCATTGATGATTTGTGATGAAAAGACGCTTGATATGGCAACGTCATTGGATTTTGATGGGAAAATTGTGAAATTTGACGACATAATAAAGACTACTGTAGATGAGGGAAAAATAACCGAAATCGCGGAGAAAGCCATCGATACCGACCCGATTTATATCGTTTTTACGTCCGGCTCGACCGGAGTTCCCAAAGGGGTCATCGCCAACCACCGTTCGGTTATCGACTATATCGAGCAGCTTTCTTTGACGCTCGGTTTTAATCACGAGACCATCTTTGGCAACCAAACCCCGCTTTATTTTGACGCCTGTCTTAAAGAAATATATCCGACCCTCAAGTTTGGCGCGACCACGTATTTGATTCCGACCGAACTGTTTATGCAACCGGTCAAGTTGGTCGAATTTTTAAACGAACACAGGATAAATACTATCTGCTGGGTTGTCTCGGCGATGACGATGATTTCTGCCTTTAATACTTTTAACACGATCGTCCCCAAGTACCTTCACAGCATCAATTTTGGCAGTGAGGTTTTTCCTATTAAGGAGTTCCATAAATGGCAGGCTGCTTTACCGGAAGCCCAGTTCGTTAATCTG
>Ga0209737_10004105_pt1 | contig 10240 bp, 10 predicted proteins | sample TergutCu122P3_FD_187284 | JGI IMG/M metagenome (GOLD analysis project Ga0209737, IMG submission 187284) | Cubitermes ugandensis P3 segment gut microbial communities from Kakamega Forest, Kenya - Cu122 P3 (SPAdes) (version 2) | ecosystem: Host-associated > Arthropoda: Insects > Digestive system...
CACCCCGCCCTGCGGGCACCCCTCCAAGCCAAGGAGGGGAATGGCCGCGCTGTTTGAGCGCGGAGCGCGAGTGACCCGGGATGCCTCACCTTGCCGCAAGTCTATGATTAAGCCAAAACTCCCGGCGCAGCCGGCACTCCCGCCGGGGCGGCCTTTTCTTTGGTGACTTTCTTTTGGCCGGACAAAAGAAAGTTACATTACCCGCGTAAGATTTAAAAAAATCACCTCAAACTATACCCCGTAACACAACGGGTGTCACCCCATCTAACCACAACTTTCCTGTGCTTCCCGTAAATTGTTCCTCGGGCTTGCGGTTCGTTTGAAGCCAAATTCTCTTTGTGCGGCATCAACGATTCCGCTTAACCTCCGTTTGCGTTGCTCTGGAGTCAAGCCTTTTGTTTCCTCGTAAATCTGGAGCCGGATTTGATTAATCTCCTCCTCAATTTTAGTGATTGTTTTCATTTTCTACAACCTCCATCGGATTAAAAATTTCAATGGCGCGATACCCATTAAGAGCATTAATATTTCCCGTTGCGAGTTTAGTTTTGCGCCTGACGATATGTTGAAAGTTCATGCTGATGATCATGTCCAAGTCGTTCACCGTTGCAATAGCGATATGCAAGCCATCGGTGCGGTATCGTTGAGGCATTATGCCATCGGCAACATAAAGATCAGCTAGCTTTTCAGCCTCATCACTCATTCCTAAAACAGTGATACTGTATTCATTGAGTAGCCCCATCATTTTTTGGTATTTATCGGCCGGGGCTTTCCTCAATTCGTCTACGACATAGTCGGATGTGAATGCCTCATATTTCTCCACCGCAATCTCTTTGAACAGCATAACGGTACTTTCATGTGCAAGCCCTCTGTCATCATCGAAATAATGGTTGAACAGGGTCGTTTCCAAGTATATTTTTTGTTTCTCCACAAGCCGTTATCCTCTCAAATGACACAATACTACTTGTAGCATAGCACATCTTTTTTGTCTTGTTGTTTAAATATAATCTGTATAATCTGTTTATAGTTGTAAGCCTTGTCTGCAGTAAACCACCTGACAAAAGGAGCTTTTTGCGGTTTTCGTCCCCTTGCGGGAGTGGTCGCAGGCGCATGGAAAGCAGCGGAAAGAAACCACCCCGCCCTGCGGGCACCCCTCCAAGGAGGGGAATGGCCGCGCTGTTTGAGCGCGGAGCGCGAGTGACCCGGGATGCCTCACCTTGCCGCAAGTCTATGATTAAGCCAAAACTCACGGCGCAGCCGGCACTCCCGCTGGGGCGGCCTTTTCTTTGGTGACTTTCTTTTGGCCGGACACAAGAAAGTTACATTTCCCGGTGCGAGTTTAGTTTTGCGCCTGACAATATAAGGTACTCAAGCTGACTAATGACTTTTCTTGCGGAGCAATTCCCGATTCCGTCAGGGACACGGCGACAAATCAAATTCCCTATCATTCTTGAATTTTAGCTCATCTCTTTCAATGTACAAAGGCGAAGGGATATTGTTTGTAAAGAGGCGGCCTGTCCCCAAACCCTGGGGCAGGGGATTATTCAGGGATGACGTCCACTGGGCAATGGCATTCAGGCCGATATTGGATTCAAGAGCCGACGTCACCCACCAGCCTGTGTTTTCCTTTTGGGCGAGGTCAATCCATTCCTCGCATCCTCTGAAGCCTCCGTGGAGGGACGGTTTCAAAATAATGTAAGCCGGTTGAATCTTCCTTAAAAGCATTTTTTTCTCTTCAAGGGAATCCACAGCGATCAGTTCTTCATCCAAGGCGATGGGAACGGGGCTTTCCCGGGAAAGTATCTCCATGTTCTGCCATTGACCCGCCATGATAGGCTGTTCTATGGAATGAATGGTCAGATCGGACAGGTCATGAAGGATTCTTTTCGCCTCCTCCAGGGTAAAGGCGCCATTGGCATCAAGGCGAATCTCCAGCATATCCGGCGGGTACTGGCGGCGAATCTCACGGAGCCATGCCAGTTCCGCTGAGAAATCCAGGGCGCCGATTTTAATTTTTATACATCCATACCCTTCCTGGATTTTATCCCTGCACTGGTTTTGCATGAAATCAAGGGGCCCCATCCAGATGAGACCGTTGATGGGAATTCCCCGCTGTCCGGCGGTGAAGTCATTTTCGATGAAACGCTTTGTTCCTTTCGCGACAAACAAATCGCGGCAGGCCGTCTCCAGTCCCATTTGGATTGACGACAGTCCCTCCAGGCCGTAAGCCAGGCGTTCGCTTATATGTTGAATATCCCGGCAGCAGGCAGCCAGCTTTTCTTCAAACTGAGAATCAAGCTCCGGACTGAGAGAGGGGAGGGGAGCGCACTCTCCCACGCCGCAAATCTCCGGTTGATCCGTGTCGCGGAGAAACACAAACCAACTGTCCCGCAGGGAATAAACCCCGCGGGATGTAGCGGCAGGAGTGTTGAAGACCAGGGTGTACTTTTTGAAATCAGCTTTCAGCATAAAATACAACGCCCCGGGAGATAATCAGGGGAATTTGGGATATTGTTCAAAATTGGGATCACGTTTTTCCAGAAAGGCTCGTTTGCCTTCTTGAGCCTCGTCAATGAGGTAATAGAGAAGGGTTGCATTCCCGGCAAATTCCTGCAATCCGATTTGGCCGTCCAAATCGGCGTTTAATCCGAGCTTGAGCATTCTCAGGGCCAGGGGGCTGTGCTTCATGATGGTTTTTGCCCAGTCCACAACCTCGTCTTCCAGCTTTTCCAGGGGAACAACCTTGTTTACCAGACCCATTTCCAGGGCTTCCTGGGCGGAGTATTGACGGCACAGGAACCATATTTCTCTGGCCTTTTTCTGTCCGATGATGCTGGCCAGATACGATGACCCAAGGCCGGCGTCAAAACTTCCCACGCGAGGGCCGGTTTGTCCGAAAATGGCATTTTCCGAAGCAATGGTCAGATCACAGACAACGTGAAGGACATGGCCGCCGCCGATGGCGTAACCGTTAACCATGGCAATAACCGGTTTGGGGAGGGAGCGAATCTGTTTTTGCACATCCAGGACGTTTAGCCTCGGTACGCCGTCTTTGCCGATATAGCCGCCATGCCCTTTAAGATTCTGATCGCCTCCGGAACAAAAGGCTATATCGCCGGCGCCGGTAAAGACAACGACATTAATGCGCTGATCTTCGCGGCAGATGCGCATGGCGTCGCTCATTTCCGTAGTAGTTGTGGGCGTGAAGGCGTTGCGGTAACGAGGGCGATTAATGGTGATTTTTGCGATTCCTTCCCAAAGCTCAAAAAGGATTTCCTCGTAAATTTTGATGGGTTCCCAGTTTCTCTTTTGTTCTGTCATTTTCCTATCCCCTGTAATTTATATTTTTATGTAATGAAAATACTCTTGGAATATCTCTGCGCTTTGCGGGCCCGGCGTTCGTATTTCCAGAACAGCCGCTTTTTCCCGAGAATCCTTATATAATTCCTGCAAGCCGGCAATCAATTCATCTTCATTTTCCGCAACAAGGCACTCCAGGCCGTGAGCCCGGACAAGAGGGGCTGCTTTCATTGCATGACGGGCTTCGAAATGCTCTTCCAGGGCGGCTGACCCGGCGGAGCCGTCGAGGAGGCGAAATATACCGCCGCCGCCGTTATTAATGAGAATGATACGCAAATTGGGCGGCAGATAACGGAGCCAGAGGGCGTTTGCATCGTAGAAAAAGGCCAGGTCTCCTACGATAACGGTGTTGATCGTGGAGGATAAAAAAGCGTATCCCGCCGCCGTAGAGAGGACGCCGTCAATGCCGCTGACGCCTCTGTTGGACATGTACAGCAGGGACGCCTTGCTTCTGAAAAGCTGTGCGTAGCGGACGGGCGAGCTGTTTGACAGATGGAGAACCGAATGATCAGGGAGGCGGGCGAAAATAAGAGCAAAAGCCTTCAAGTCCGAAAATTCACAGTCACGGAGATAAGCGGCGTGCCTTTCACTAACTATCGCTCTTCAGCCGGTGGAATTTCCTTCTGTAACAACCCGTTAATATAGATCATCACCTTTTCTTTTTGCGAACCTGATAACTGAGCCCAATTAGCCAGAAGATCATTCTGCTCGGATGTCAAAAACGGATTGGTACTGTCTGAAAAAAACTGCATGAGTGTGACATCAAAGGCGTCACATATGGATATTAACGTAGTTATTGTTGGGGAGTTATTGCGATTGAAGAGATTTGTGAGGGTAGATTGAGGAATCTTTGCCTCTCTCGCAAGTTTGTAGTTGCTCCACCCACGCTCATCACGAAGCTCAACGATTCTGTTCAGAATATCCATGCCGTCCATACCCATCTATCAATTATTCTACTACACAAAAATTATGCAGATTACTTGTAATATGGGTTGCACTTACGACAAAAATGAGATATGTTTAAAAAGCCGGTATTTGGCAGGTCATATTTTTCTGATCTGTTTCCTTTAAACTATGTTATACTTTATCTTCTTTTTGGGGGAGGTGCTTTATGCGTTGTTCTCATTATGGTTTTCTTTCTTCCCGTTTGCTGATTAAAGCGGTTTTTCTTCTTTTCTGTTGCCTTTTCTTCGCCTCCTTTGCCCAGGCCAGAGGCATTACCTTCACGTCTAATGTTGGCAGTGATGGTGGTGTGACCGTTCAAGTAAGCGGCACTTTCGCCAGTTGCACCACCTGTGATCCATACGGAAACTGCACCACCACTAGCGCAGGAAATGTCCGCTTATATTCCAGCCGGCATTATGGCGTTCAGTGTTCCGCCTCCGGCAATGGTTCTGCGTCATGTTCCCACGTTTTTGATCGCGGAGAACTTCACGGAACCACGACCTTTGGCGGATGGGCAAGCGACTGTCAGGGAACGTTTGAGGACGCCTATATCTTAACCTTGGATAACACGCCAGCCGTCAGTGTGACATCTCCTGCCGCTGGCAGTACAGTATCCGGTCTTTTCGATATTACAGGAACAGCCACCTTCAAACCAACGTTGAGCAAGATAAAAGGAGTTCTTAACCTCTATGTAGATGGACGTTCTACTGCGGGTAAGTTTTGCATGAGCGAAACCTGTTCTTTCAGTTTTGCGGAGATTGCCGGTAAGTTATATGAAAGAACTCATGGCGGCCCCTATAAGGCAGAACTAATAGCCACGGGTGGCGGAACTTCCGCCTCGGATGCAATTACCTTTTCCGTTGACAATATGCCGACCGTCACTGTGACCTCGCCTGCTGATGGTAGCACTGTATCAAACCTTTTTGATATTACAGGAACAGCCACCTTCAAACCAACACTAAGCGCAATAAAAGGGACACTAAATCTGCGTGTAAATGGAAATCAAACTTCGGGTAAGTTTTGCGAAACTGAAACCTGTTCTTTCAGTCATGCAGAGATTGCCGGTAAGTTATATGAAAGAACTCATGGCGGCCCCTATACGGCAGAACTAATAGCCACGGGCGGCGGCGCTTCCGCTTCGGCCAGCAATACCTTTTCCGTTGACAACACACCCTCCGTTACCATTACCTCTCCCACCAATGGCGCAATGATATCAGGATCGGTAGCCATTACAGGAACGGCTACTTTCAAACCAGCTCTAAGTAGTACCAAGGGAACAATTACCCTTTACGTAAATAACATTTACATTGAACAGAAAACTTGTACAACGGAAGTCTGCTCCGCCGCCTTTAAAGGACTGTCCGGTTTTTCCGCCGGTTCCGTACACAAAATTACAATGAGGGCCACGGGCGGCGGCGCCACGGCAGAAGACACCAAAACCTTTGAAGTTGTCGCCGATGAGGACTGTAAGTTGCGCCTGGTGCAGGTTGGTTCTTCCGCCAATATGGCGAGCGGCGACCTCACGGATTCCCTGAATCTCGCCTCACTGACGGGAACCTTTGGCGATCTTTCCCTGATCTATTCCCGCATGGAAACACGTGACAAGTCTTTAGGACAGGGCTGGATACACAGTTACGCCACCCGCGTGGAGAAAGATTCTACGGGGTGGTACTATCATCTTACGGAAGACAATGGCGTCCGCACCACTCTGGGCTGGAAAATTGGCAACACTTACGGCCCCGTAGGTCTTACTTATCCCAGCCTTGTGTTGGTACCTAACCAATCCTCCACCTTAACCTTCAAGGACGGCCGCAAGTATTTATTTGACAAGGACGGCAAGTTACAGAAGATGGAAGACAGAAACGGCAACGCTGCGACTCTGACCTATGACACGAACGGCCTCCTCACCCATGTCACCGACCACGCCGGGCGTATCACCGCCTTCACCCATAACAGCGATAACCGCATTGCAACCATTACCGACCCCATGGGTAACGTCCACACCATGACCTACGCCGGCGATTTCCTCACGAAAGTCACGACAACTCCGCCCACAGGTAGCGGCGGCACACCCCGGACATGGTCATACACCTACAATACGACGGGACTTCTCGCCTCCAAGACCAGCCCGGCCGGTCACACGACCCAATACGCCTATGACGCCTCCCAGAGGATTAACCAGGTAATCACGCCGGAAGGCAAAACGAAAATCATCACTTATCCCGCCCCAGGGACAACCGGCGCCGTCCGCACCACCACCTTTACCGATGAAGACGGCGGCACCTGGACTTACATCTACAACGTTACCACAGGGCGCTTAACCTCCCAGACCGATCCCCTGGGAAATGTAACCACCTACGCCTACGATTCATCGGGCCGCCTCACCACCCGCACCGATCCCCGGAAAAACAATACAACCTATACCTACAACACAGCCGGTGATGTCGCCTCTGTGAAAGACCCGTTAAACAGGACAACCTCCTACCTCTACAACACCATGGGGCAGGTCACCCGCATTACAGACCCCTTAAACAACATCACCAACATGACCTATGACGCCCTGGGGAATCTTTTGACCATTACCTCCCCCACCGGCGCCCTGACAACTTTTGCCTACGACAGCCGCGGCAACATCACTTCCATGACCGATCCCCGTGGCAAGGCAACGACTTTTACCTATGATGCGAATAACAACCTCCTCACCATGACCGACCCCACTGGTCAAACGGCGACCTTCACCTATGACGTCTTTGGGAACCGTATCACGGCAAAAGACGGGAAGGGCAAAACGACAACATTTGCCTACGATACCTTTAACCGCCTCCGTTCCATGACTGATCCCTTGAAGAACGTCACCCAGTACGCTTACGACAGTATGGGAAACATGAGCTCCACCGTTGACGCCAAAAAACGCACCACGGCCTATGAATACACCTACAAAGGCCACATCAATAAGGTGACGGATGCTTTAAAAGGAGTTACGAATTACACCTACGGCGCCAGCGGCTGCTCCCCCTGTGGCGGCGGGGCCAACAGTCTGGCATCGCTTACCGACGCCAAGGGGCAAACAACGTCATGGCAGTATGACCTGGCGGGACAATTAACGAAAGAGATCAATCCGTTATTGAAGGAAACACTTTTCACCTATGATGCCGCCGGAAATCTTTCCTCCAGAACCGATGCCAGAGGGAACGTTATCACCTACACCTATGACGCGACGGACAGATTGACCAAAGTTACTTATCCGGATAATACGTCCATCACCTACACCTACGATGCGGCAGGACGGATGCTCACGGCGGCCAACCCCTCCATCGCCTACACCTACGCCTACAACGCCGATGGCCGCATTACGTCTGTCACCGATAACCGCGGTTATGCCATCTCCTACCAGTATGACGCCGCCGGCAATCGCACGGGGATGACCCTTTTCCCCAATACTGCCGCCCAAAGAATTTTCACTTACGCCTATGACGATGCTGGCCGTCCCACGGGAATCACTTCGCCAGCAGGAACATTTACCATGGCCTATGACCAGGCTGGCAGACGTCAAACGCTGACTTATCCCAACCAGATGAAAGCCTCTTACACCTACGATGACGCCGGGCGCTTGAAGAGCATTATCCATCAGACACCGGTACCGGTTAAGACTATCGCCAATTTCACCTATACTATGGATGTCGTAGGGAACAGGATAGGGCAAACAGGCACGGCCAACAGAACTTACGCCTATGACGCCTTGGATCGTTTAACCTCTGCCACCGGTGGCACAGCGGAAACATTTACCTACGACGCCGTTGGCAACCGCTTAACCGGGCCTGCCACAACGGACAAAGATTATCTCTACAATGTCGGCAACCAAGCCTTGAAGGGACGCCAACTGAATTATCTCTACGACAACAGCGGTAACCCCACCCACCGCACATCAGCCACCGACCCCACGAAGAACTGGCTCAAAACCTGGGACGCGGAAAACCGCCTGACAAAGATGGAAAAGGCTAATGGCGATGTAGAAGTTGCCTTCACCTACGACCCCTTTGGCCGCAGAATCACGAAGAAAACGGATACTGTCACCGGAGGCGTAACATCAACAACGACATTCCATTACCTATATGACAATGACGACATCGCCGCAGAGTTCATGACAAACGCTAGCGGCACAACACAAACGATCTACACCCACGGCCCAAACATTGATGAGCCGTTGGCCTTAGAACGCAACGGCCAATATTCCTATTACCACGCCGATGGATTAGGAAGTATTGTTTCCATCACTGACAGTGCGCGAAGCATCGTACAAACTTACACCTATGATTCCTTCGGCAGCGTAACGCCGTCTACCGCTTTCCGTAACCCCTTCACCTTCACCGCCCGTGAATACGACGAAGAAACGGGCCTTTACTTCTACCGCGCCCGTTACTATGACCCACGTTTAGGCCGCTTTATAAGCATTGATCCTATCGGTTTTGACGGTGGTGATGTGAATTTGTATGCTTATGTGGGAAATAATCCAATGAGTTGGAACGATCCTTATGGTCTCAAAAAGGTGCCTTCGGCTTGTGGAAAAATTCCAAAACACTGCTTAGATTGTGTTGATTCTGCAATGAAGTGTAAAGAAGAGCACGGGGACCCTCTTATTTGCCAGGAGAGAGGTGAAAAGAACTTATCTTCGGTTTCTGGGCATATCATGATCACATGTGCATTTGAAAACCCCGAGTGTAAAAAAGTTAGCAAAAGATGCATGGCGGTGCTTCTCAGATGTGCTGCTTTTCGGAGGTAATCAATTAAGGAATGAAGAAATTTTTAATTGCCCTGCTGATAGTCACTCTCATGGTTCTATCCTCAGGGGTAACATTTTTTTATCTTGCAGAAAGAAGCATAGCGGTAACTGTGAAGGAGTTATCTGGAAAAATAATGGTTGCTGAAAGGGAACATCTTGCAGAAATTAGCAAGATTAAGAATTTCAGTGATCTTATGGAGAGTGCCATAAAAAATAAGATAGAGATACAGAGTATATTTTCAGAATATCCAGACACTGGCTTCGATGCTTTGACTATGGATATATCTCTTCTTCATATGAGATTGGGTTTTTTATACGAGAAAAACGGGAAAAAAGACATGGCTAATGCTGAATTTGAAACAGCCCTCACGATGTTTAATTCGACAAGAGCTCAGCCTATTGACCTTGAACGAATGATTCAGTTTTATGAAGGTGCAGTAATGAGCCTTGATCATGAGGAACTTGAACAGCTTTACGAAGAAATTAAATTGATAGTTCAGTTTTACAAAAAAAATAAATTGTGGATGTTCACAGATTGGGGGAGCAGACAATGAAAAAAGCATTAATTCCCCTGTTAACAGTCATTCTTATGGCCTTGTCTTCAATGGCAACATACCTGTATTTTGCAGAGAAAATCACAATTTTACGCACTGCACCATTGATGCTTTTATCTGGAAAGATATTAGTTGTTGAAGTAAGTCACCTCGATGAAATTAATAGGGTTAAAACTTTTAACGACTTGATGGAAAGCACCATAAAAAATAAAATAAATATGATTGATGCAATTTCAGAATTGGGAAACACTTTTTCTGTAAAAAATACCACTGCTATTGATAAATCTTTTCTTCACTTGAGATTAGGAATTTTCCATAGAAATAATGGAAATGAAGACATGGCTAACGCTGAATTTGAAACGGCTCTTAATCTGTATAATTCAACAAAAAATCAGCCTGTTGCCCTTGAACAAATGATGTACATTTACAGTTTGCAGAATCAGTCGTGACAGACGGTTTGGTGACTTTCTTTTGGTCGGACAAAAGAAAGTTACATTTCCCGGTGCGAGTTTAGTTTTGCGCCTGACAATATAAGGTACTCAAGCTGACTAATGACTTTTCTTGCGGAGCAATTCCCGATTCCGTCAGGGACACGGCGACAAAT
>Ga0209737_10004106_pt1 | contig 10240 bp, 7 predicted proteins | sample TergutCu122P3_FD_187284 | JGI IMG/M metagenome (GOLD analysis project Ga0209737, IMG submission 187284) | Cubitermes ugandensis P3 segment gut microbial communities from Kakamega Forest, Kenya - Cu122 P3 (SPAdes) (version 2) | ecosystem: Host-associated > Arthropoda: Insects > Digestive system >...
TCATTTCACATCATTAACATTTTACATAAACCACTAAACATAAACAACAACTATTGTTGCCCTCCTTAACAAAGCCTGCCAAAAACAATTTTTATCATCTAAGAGCCCTTGAAACTATCAAAACATCACTCTTCTCAATTTCCTAAACTATTGTTGACCATTAAAACGATAAATCCTATGTTTTTGTTGCTTGACACAACTTAGTTGTTCAACGCATTACTAGTTTGATGGATTTGCTTCATTTACTATCTCAGCAGAAGAGGATGTAGCAGAAGGTGGCGGTGGAGTTATTTTATTTCTTGTTGTAAGCCACATGTAGACCACAATTGGTATCCAACCCGTAATGATGCAAACCGTTGCTGGGAATCCTCCAATGCCAAAGTATGTTGTTATCTCTGGCAGATATGCTTCCCAGATGCCAAACGATAAGGACATCGCAAAAACAGATATTACTGCAGTTTTTTTACCGAATTTATTGAAAGTTTGAACCGCAAGTATACCTGCAAAGAAAAAGTCACCCAAACCCAACCCTCTAAAGGCAATCTTTCCCGCCTCAGTTAACACGATCGGAATGTTTGGCAGATAAACCAAAACAGGCAAACCTAAATCCGTGAATGTTTCTGCCGCCGTAACCATTGGTCCACTGAAAACCAAAAAAATATCCATAAAAGTCAACAGTATTGCAAAGAGACCTACAGTTTTCCAAGTAAACAAAGAAGAGAGATACATAATGATAAGAATAGCAAAGGTGAAGCCAAAAACATCCAATAAGACCGGATGCCACACTTGGGTAGTTCCGCCATATATAACATTGAAGAATATAAATAACAGCAAAAACAATGCCGGAGGCTGAGCCGCCACATACCAACGGCCCTTTCCTGTCGAGATTTTTTTCTGCTCAAAAATCACTACCCCAAAACAGAACCCAGCCAGTGCAAAAAAGGCAATTGCACGATAAATTGTAAACACATCACTAAGCGGCCCTAGAAGACTCACTACCCCCCCAATTATGGCAGCTACCCCAAAGCCTGCCGATACTAGTTGAACTCGAGGTTTTGTTGCATTGGAAAATATGTAGGAGAAGGTGAAGAGCAACGTAGTGTAGGAACCCATAAAAAAGATCAGTATGGCGTTTTCAAAGATGCCGCCCGGATTAGCTATAGAGGTGTAGGCTATGACTAAAACCACTATGAGAATAAATCCTACAAACAGCAAGACGTCGCGGGTTTTGAATTCTTTTTGTTCCACTGTCTCAGTTAATTTGTTCTCTACACGTTTACTGAGAAACAATGCAACCAGTACCACTATAAAAAGTGCGGTTGGCATAGCTAAATCAAGAGTCGGCATAGCCTCCATATACCCAAACATGACATTTATGCCTTTAGCCAAATCCCCCGATAACAGAAAAACTTAGCGGGGAAAATATATGTTAAAGATTGCCAGAGTCGCTAAAAGTGCCTCTTCTGCTCTAACGGTCACTGTACCCTGATTGGGAACCGTGTTAATAATAAAATCTACAAGTGCTTTTAGCTCTAAGCCCTCATCTTGGACGATTTCATGAAGTCCCCGTGCAGGCGCACCAAACCCCACCAAGATATTACCCCTCCATCGCTGGCCAATGTTTGGTGCAACCGATCTAAAATTATCGCCTATTCTTGCCGTAGCAATCTTGAGATCAAAACCGCCATCCATAGATAATTGTCCAAACGGGCGATCCTCTACACGCACCTGATATCCCCAATATTGGGGTATATACTCACGGCTAACTGGTTGCACCTCAACAGTTTCTCCAATCTTGACTACTTGTGTCGTTATCCGTTCACCAACCTGAAACTGTCTTTGGCGAAGAAGTGCGGGTTGTTGCACACCAATATCTACTGCTAAACCGTCTTTGCGCTCTAAAACCACAACACCCTCCCGATATTCCCCGACTTTGAGATGCTTAGTTTTACCACTGAGAGGATGATGGGGTGTACGCAGAGGCGGCATGATACCTGCATATTGCAGATCTGGATCAAGTCTGAAGAGTGCTTTGCGCAGATACTGAGGGGTCTCAATATAATTGAGAAGTAACGCAATAAATTCTTGGTCTCTTTGCTGATCTGTTTTGTTGTTGTCTGGATAAACAATGATTTCATCAACACGAAAAATCGATGCCGAGCGCGCGATCATCCCAATTTTTGAGGTTTTTTCACGAAGATGCGGCGTATCTGATATTACTGAGACTGGAATAGCAATTGAAATCTTTAATTTATCCATCTGTTTGGCTCCGTACGTATTTATCTGCGCTCTCCTTAAAAGGCAGGATTGAGATATAAAAATAGGGGTCGGAGGCCCAAAATTGACTAAATACATTTTAGATGATGTAGAAAAAATCCGTGCTCTCGACAAAAGCGGTATGATAGATTTTTGTATAAATGCTGCAAGGCACTACCGAAACGCAGCCGAGATAGCACAGAAAATCCAAGTGAACAACCCTAAACCTGATCGTATTATCGTAGTGGGGATGGGAGGCTCAGCTATAGTGGGCGATCTGCTCAAAGATTGGGCAAGAGACAAACTGCAAATGCCTCTTGAAGTTAATCGAGACTACCATCTTCCCGTCTACGCAGACAAAAATACGCTCGTCTTTGTTTCTAGTTACTCTGGGGACACTGAGGAAACCTTGAGTGCATTTCTAGATGCAATGAACTATGGTTGTATGATCTTTTGTGTTACAAGCGGAGGCCCGCTTCTAGATGCAACAAAAACACACAAAGTGCCCTATCTGCAGGTTCCAGTTGGTATGCCGCCCCGTGCCGCACTTCCATATATGCTTGTGCCTTTTCTGATATATCTTCAAAAAGCAGGACTGGTAAACGGTGTGGAAGACGAATTGGGCGAAGCGTTTGTGATGATAGAGAAGATAAGCAAAGAAAACGGTCTCAATATACCAATGGTTGAGAGTTTCGCAAAAAACACAGCTTATCATATAGATGATTCTGTTCCGTGTGTGTATGGCTTTGGGGTTTATCGTAGTGTAGCTCAGCGGTTTAAGCAGCAGTTTAATGAGAACAGCAAAACCGTTGCAAAGTGGGAGTATTTTCCCGAACTTGACCACAACGAAATTGTAGGTTGGGCTGGCCGTGGAGAGCAATGTCGCTGGTTCTCAGTAATTTTTATCCGCGATACAACCGAACCTATAGAAATAGAAACTCGAATCGAAACTACCAAGCATCTCATGGAGCGAACGGGGTTAATCACCTTTGATTTAGAGGTACAAGGTGAATGTGCATTGGCAAAAATGCTCTCAACAGTTGTTATCGGCGACTTTTTAAGCGTTTATCTGGCGATTCTACGCGGAGTTGACCCCACACCGGTTTTAGCCATAAACTACCTCAAAGAAGCACTCAAAGAAAACGGCATAAGAGACAAAATCATAAGTGATCTAGAAAAAACCTAACTCTTCATTTATTGATGTTTAACTTAGATGTATGAGTTTATTTTTTGATATGCTGTATTGGTGTTGTTTGCAGTAGGTTACTTTTTAGGTTCTTTAAAACAATTTATTCTTATAGTAGTAAAGAAAGGAAGAAGGATCAAGCAACGAATTTGGTGAATTCGGCTTCGGTTTCTTCTATTGCAAGTCTTTTGGGTGGATGCTTAAATCCATAAGCGCAAACTGCGTTTACTGCGCCTTTTTGATTCTTATCCAGTGCGATCTTTATTGCGCGTACTACGTCAAAGAGAACTGAGCCTGCGTTTGGTGCATCAATCATCTGGAATTTGAGGTCGATTTTTAGGGGTGTGTTGCAGAAATAGGTTCCGCTTATCCAAAAGTAGCTGTCGCGTTTGTTTTGCAGAAAATCAACATAGTCAGTGGAGCCTGCGACGATTTCGGTTTTGTAGGATAGTGAGGATGCAACGGCTTCGGTTTTAATATTGCGCTTAGTGTCTCTGGTGCGTTCCATGGTGTCGATGGATTCTGTTCCTCCGCCAACGTCTAGTTGATAGGTTTCGTTTATGTGAACGCCGTTATCGCTTAGTAGCTTGAGCAGGGTTTTATGTAGTGCGGTGGAACCGATTTGATCAACTAGATCGTCTCCAGCAAGAGGTAAATTGGCATCTTTGAACTGCTGGGATAGTGCGGGATCGCTTGCAATAAAGTTGGGTGTGGCGTTTATAAATGCACAACCAGCCGATATTGCTTGCAGAGCATAGAAGCGGGTGGCATCAGAGGCGCCGCTTGGAAGCAAATTGATGGCGATTTCGGCATGTGCGGCTTTTAGGGTTTCTGCGACATTTACATCTGAGATTTTGCTGACCTCAATTAGAGCTTGGGTGGATTCGCCGATGCCGTCAAGAAGTGGACCTTTGACAACTTTAACGCCTAAATTGGGTACATTACAGACTTTTGGCGCGTTGTTGGGTTTAGCAAAAATAGCCTCTGAGAGGTCTAGGCCGATTTTTCGGTTGTCAATATCAAACGCGGCAACTATTTCGATATCTTTGGGTGTGTAACCCGCCAAGACTGGATTACGGAGTCCAAGTTGGCTGGCGTTTGGTTTACTGTAATATTGGATGCCTTGGATAAATGAGGCGGCGCAGTTTCCCACACCTATTAGAGCTACTTTGATTTTGGGCATACTTTGTGGCACCTTACTTGGCAAGCTTATGTAGTGTTGCCTTATAAATTTTTCAAACAGCCAACGGTTATGATGCATAATTTTTTTATAGCATATTGATTTTATGGGCGTTTGTTGTAGTGTAATTGTGTGAGGGTTACCTTGGTTAAACCAATATCAAATGACAAACGTGTTGCCATTGTTAAACATATACAAGAGGGCAAAAACACAAAAGATACAACAGAATGGTTACTTGTCAGCATACGAACAGTAGAGCGCATCTAAAGAGAAAATACCAAAAACAAGGCCACTACCAACCCGAACCCCAAAACTGCGGACGAAAACCCTAGTTGATAAAGCCACCTGGACAAAGTAGTAGAAAAAAATCCAAAAACAACCCGACACAACCCCAAGTGCATCCCATTATCCTTCTCTCCAAACTCCAGAGACATCTTTTGGTGAGGAGAATAATTAGATGCGGTGTTGTTTGATTTGGATTAGAGGGTTGTGAGTGTTGTTTTGTTTGTGGGGTGGTGGTTTTGGCTTGTGTGGCTGTGTATGAGAAAATGAAAACTGAGATGTAACGGGATACACAAACATAACGAGCTATAACAGCCAAGTCGTTGTTGTTTATTGCTGATTGCTGTCTATAGATAAGCATATCAGCTAACCAACATTTTACAATCCGTAACAGCAAACGTGTGCCAACTGTAATGGATGTGCCAAAGTTGGGTCGTTTTATAGAATGTATGTCTAATTGTTGTTGTTTTTGGTAGTTGATTGTTGGTTGCTGATTTGGTTAGATGTTTAGTAAACTCTGGGTTTACTTAGGAAAGATTATTAAACGAGGAGCTGTAAATTTCTGAAGCCGTATCACTTGGGCGGATAGATCAGCCTGGTATGATCGCCACGTTGGCATCGTGGAGGTCGCGGGTTCAAATCCCGCTCCGTCCACCAACAAATGTCACTGTCTTCTTTTTGTGGTATGTTAGATTAAAAATTTCTGCGGGTTGGTTGACCCCTTTGTTTCCCATAGAAGCTTCTGTTGTATGCGCGGGATAATCACAGTTTAGTTTCTATTACTTTTTGGGTGTTATTATTTTTGTTTGGTTGGTGTATGATTTTATGGTTGGGGTATTTTTTATCTTGCAGTTAGTTGTTGCAGAATTTTGTGTTTGTGGCGGTGTATGTTTTGTGCATGTTGTAAATCTTAGGTATTTACCAGCATCTTAATATTAACGTTTAAAGCTTGTGCGTTAACCAAAAATGTTAAGAACAGTTTTGGAAAAAGAACAGATTATTGGAAGCGAGACAAAGTGAAGATTCAGGTTCTAGGCGCTGCTAGAGAAGTCGGTGGTTCGTGCATCTCGGTTGAAACAGACTCCGCCAAGATAGCCTTAGATTACGGTTCGAAACTCGATGAAAAGCCTAAAACGCTTCCCAAAGATTTCGACGCAGTAATCATTAGTCATGCGCATCTTGATCATACAGGTAGTTTGCTTAGTCTTTGTAAAAATAACAATCCCACTATAGTGGGTTCAGATATAACCTGCGAGGTAACGGTTGATCTTCTCCATGATATGGTTAAAATTCAGCAGGAAAAAGGCAATCTAGAATACAATGACGGTCATGCTGAAAAAGTCCGAGACTGCTGGTGGAGCCGCGACTCGGTGGCTCTGCCGGGTATGAAGATTAATCTACAACCCGCTGGACATGTCGCAGGCGCAAAAATAACCAGTCTCGAAGCTGAAAACAAAAAAATCATATACACAGGCGACTTTTGCCTCCACGACACCGAAATTCTCCAAGGTTGCAAACTAGACGTTCTGCCAAAAAAACCCGATCTGTTAATAACCGAATCCACCTACGGCGGCAAAATCCGACCTCCCAGACATGAATTACTCGATCAATTCATAGAACAAATGCAAACAGTCATGCAACGCAGAGGCAATGTCCTAATCCCCACCTTTGCCTTCCACAGAAGCCAAGAAATGGCAAAACGCCTAGATACTGCCATCGAGCGGGGCATTCTGCCAAAATACCATGTCTACACAATCTCAAACATAGCCCACCGCATAAACGGCTACTTTAACCAACACAAACAACTTTTCACAAAAGAAATCAAAAGCCAAAAACATCCCTTCAGCTACCGCTATGTCAAGCACCTCTACCGAACCAACCAAATCGAATCTCCCGCAGTAGTTATCTGCACCTCCGGTTTTGGACATGCCGGCGCAAGTCTCCGTCTACTCACCGAATGGGCTCCAGACAAAGACAATTGTGTTCTCCTAACCTCTGGATATCTCCCACCTGACAGCCCACTCAAACAAGCCAAAGAAGAAGGCACCTTTAAAACCGAAGCCGAAGAACTCGTTCATGTCAATGCTGAAGTAAAACAAATCGAACTCTCAGGACACGCCGACCAAGCCGAACTTATCAAAATGATAACCAAACTCAAACCCAAACAAACCGTCCTAGTCCATGGCGATCTTGAGCAAGCCGAACAACTCGGTGAACAAGTCAAAAACCTAACCAACGTCTGTATCCCAATTGAAGACGAAACAATAGACCTCTAATAACACAAACAACCAAACACACACCCTTTTTGGATTTCTTTGCTTCTAAATTATTGCTATTGAACCTATTAAAAATCCACGTTATACGCATGAAATTTAGTCTGTAACTATAATTCAGTTTTTTTTAAAAAAATAACTTCACTAATATAGTTTACGATACATCAATAAATAGTTTATAACAATAGACCTTTCGTTTTTATGTTTTGTGATTTTAAAGGGGGTTTTTGACTATTTATTGTTTGGTTTGGGGTGTTGAATTTTTCTATGGTTAGGCTGTGAAGTTCTTAAATTGCTCTGGATGTTTAGATAATATGGTAATTTAGCACATAAATTCTCTAAAAATTAAATGGAACACTTATACACTAATAAAACCTCTGGTTTACCGCTAAAACACTAATAAAAAATAAGATCTGCTATCTAATACGACTACTTTGAAGGGGTTGGAGATAGTTTGTGTTAAAGATGATGATAAGTATGAGTTGGGAACAAGGTTGTTGATGAAGAGATTGCTGGTCTTAACTTGGTGATGGATAGGTTTCATGGAAATTGGAACTACACGATCTACCCAAAATAATTACACAATATTTTCTTACATTACCTTAGAGCCACTTTCTTTGGCCGCCAGTAACCTGTAACTTTAATATTCTCAATTGCCTATTTTTTAGTATGTCGTCTTTCCATGTTCGACGAAAAGACCGAGAAATAACTAACACAACTGAAATGCGTCAAGTCCTAAAAACCACCAACTACATCACTATTGCTCTTGCTTTCAATAACGAACCCTACCTTGTGTCGCTGAGCCACGGTTACGATGAAGCTAAAAACTGTCTCTACTTCCACTGTGCTTCCGAAGGCAAAAAACTAGTATATGCCCAAACTAACCCCTTGGTTTGGGGTCAGGCTCTGCTTGATTATGGTGTTACTAATGACTGTGACTATGCCTACACGTCTGTTCATTTCAGCGGCAAGCTCTTTCTCATCACTGATTTGACCGAAAAATGGCATGCACTGCAAACCCTTGTACATCAAAGCTCCAAAACACCTAAAGAAAAACTGGCCAAAGTAAAACCTGAAAAACTACTTAACCTTGTCATGGGCAGAATAGACATCACCTCCATGACAGGCAAAAAGCATCCTATGTCGCCAAATTTTGGTCATGCTTCAAATTAGTTTATTTGCAATGTTTAGCTGTTTTTACAACGATTGTATATCAATCCCAACTTATCAACCATTTTAATGCATGACTATAGTTTGTGGGGTAGTTAATTTTTGTATATCAAAAACTCTGTTGGTCTAAAAAGTTCAAACAAACAACCAAACGCCCATTAAAACCACAAAAAACAATGAGGCCAAAGATCTATTTGTATTTCTCTATGTGATAGGTATTGTTTGGTTCCAGTAGTACACTTGGTTGTAGGTGTTGTTGAAATCAAATTTGGCATCGTCGAAGGCTATATCCAAATCGAACCCATGTCGTTTTAATAGTTCGTATAGGTTCTCCAAGATTTGTGGTGATTTTTCATCTTCAGGCCAAAGACCCCAGATGTTATCTTGTTCTATGTGTTGGTTGCGGCGTATGCCCCAACCGTAATCTGAGGGCAAAACCAGCACCGATTGAGCCTGTTTTGTTGGGGTTGATCTTGGGTTTGCTTTTGTGTAGTTCCAAAAGTCCTCTAGGGCTCTAAAGTGGTCCTCTGAGAGAACACCGTAGGGGTTGTCTTTGGGGTAGGTGGGGTAGTTAAAGACGGTTACATATTTTGCTCCAGCATCATATGCTAACATCATCTCTTGATAGATTTCAGATGCGCTGGCCATATAGGGCGGTTCATAGTCGGTCCAAACAATTATGGCGCCCCAGGTTTTGTTTTGTATATTTGCCGCTCCACGACAGAGCGCAATCTGTTGCACCGAGTCAAGCTTCCAACCCAACTCAACAAAAACTACATCATAACCTGCAAGATAATCCCACCAATAAAGCACATAATCTGAAGTAAAAACGGGGATTGAGCGATTTTTAAGATCTATCATGCTGTTGGTTTGGCTAATGTTTTGCACAAAAAAATTAGCTGCCTCACTATAACTGGCGGCATCACTAAATATTTGCTTAGTATCGAGTTGTTTGCCTGCTGGTTCGTCATAGAAATAAACCCCCAAAAAGCTATCCCCCCAACGCGTCTGTGCACTATCAAGCCAGTTTTGATGCCACGGATAAGTAACTCGCGAAATAAACTCAAAATACACCGTAAACTTTAGTCCTGATTGAGCAACATAATCACAGACCTCACTAAGCGCACTCTCATTAACTGACAAATCATAAGAATTAATCAAAAAAACATTTGTGTAATCCTTCACCTTATCAACTAAAATCTTGGCCTCCTCAACAGTTTGGCCTCCAAAAGAAACCCCAAAATAAAACTCGTCCAAACCCTGCTCTTGAGCACCTTGATGCTGAAAACTAAAAACAACCGCCGCACCCAAAACCCCTATAGTAGCAACTAAGAGAAGACTCAAAACTTTCCCTGAATGTCTCCTAATCGATACTATAAAACCAGATAACCCCCTAAACATAGACACAAAACACCACCTAAAGCTATACTGCTACAAAAATCCTCAACACGCAAACGCATAGATACCCTCATTCCTCTGTATCTTATCTGAATAGATCTTCTAAGCGTTAAAAAGCCTTCGCATCAATCTTTATAACTATAAAAATTTTGGAGAGTGTTCACAATAGATAGTTATAGTCTTTTTTTTGGGGTTTTTCTGGGTTTAGCATTTCTTTTGGGTGAATATTTCTGGGGTATTTTATCATTAATTTCCATCAATTTAGCCTTTCATAGAGGCCAGTATACCTGCAAATCTATCTAAAGGTGAACACTCTCTAGGCAATGAGATTGGTTTGCGCGTTTTCGCAGAAAAGTATGGTTGTTTCTTGTTTTTTGCAAATGGTTGATCTGACAATGTCATTGTGTGCAAAGTTTTGGGTCAACAGCACATTCAACACAATAACATTATTTAGTTAACTTCACCAAATAAGGGTGAGAGTTTATCCGAACCCGT
>Ga0209737_10004107_pt1 | contig 10240 bp, 5 predicted proteins | sample TergutCu122P3_FD_187284 | JGI IMG/M metagenome (GOLD analysis project Ga0209737, IMG submission 187284) | Cubitermes ugandensis P3 segment gut microbial communities from Kakamega Forest, Kenya - Cu122 P3 (SPAdes) (version 2) | ecosystem: Host-associated > Arthropoda: Insects > Digestive system >...
TCAAAAAGGTGAAGTATATCAAAAAAATGAGTTTTTTCCGGGTGTGTTAGCAACTCTGAATGAGCCGTTTATAATGCGTGATGTCAGAGGGCAAACTGTTTTTGTTTTTCCTGTGCAATATAATCCTATAACAAAAATTTTAAGAGTTTATTCCGAAATAACTGTTACAGTGAATTATACCGAAGAAGTAGGAATAAACGAATTTATCAATAAAAAAAGAAACAAAACAATTGACACACAGTTCAATCAAATATATCAAAACCTGTTTCTTAACCATTCAGAAGCAACAAGAGGTTATCCAACAAGCGAGGAGGGTGAATTACTAATTATCTGTCATACTGCATTTTTGACCTCAATGAAGCCATTCGTTGAGTGGAAACGAACAATCGGGCGCAAAACAACAATAGTGCCAACATCTGAAATTGCTCCGCTTAATGCAGAAAACATAAAGAATTATATATCAAATTTTTACAACAATCCTGAAAAAAATTTGGCTTATGTACTTTTAGTTGGTGATGCAACTCAAATACCAACACATACATACACAAGCAGTGCCGCTGACCCACCCCAGGTTCATACTGACCATTTTTATGCTCAACTTGAAGGAAATGACAAATATTTAGAAATACTTGTAGGAAGAATGTCTGCTGAAACCGTTGCCCATGTTCAAACTCAGGTACAACGTACAATTTGGTATGAACGCAACATTACAACTTCAGACACATGGTTAAGCGTAGCAGCAGGATTGTCTGCAAATGAAGAAGGATACGGTCCAAATCACCCCGGAGGGCATGACGGACAGGAGAATGACTATCGTCATATAGATAATATTAGGGATAGACTTTTAACTTATGGCTACAACCCTGTATATCAGGAATATTCTTATAACTGTCCCGGTATTCCAAATACCTCTAATGCTCAAATTACATCGCGATTCAATTCCGGGGTAGGAATGGCAAATTATTGTAATCACGGTTCAATTAACGCATGGACATTTTACGGAGGAGTAACATATTCAAATACGCAGGTAAACCAGTTACAAAATGCAGGCAAACTTCCTTTCATTTTTTCCGTAGCTTGTTTGAACGGGCGATTTGTCGGAAATACTTGTTTTGCAGAAACTTGGATGCGCGCAACTCAAAGCAGCCAACCAACAGGCGCAATTGCTACATTGATGGCAACAATAAGCATTGGTTGGCAACCTCCAATGACTGCTCAGGACGAATTTGTAAATATTTGCATTGGACTGCCATCGCAATACCCAGGAACACAACCTGGTACTAAAAGAACATTTGCAGGAGCGGCTCTAAACGCAACTCAAAAAATGCTGCTTCGACACGGTACTTCTGCCGCTAATACAACAGATTTTGACGCATGGTTAGTATTTGGAGACCCAACTTTAATGTACAGAACAAAAACTCCAGAAACAATGGAAATTTCGCATTTACCAATTCTTTTTCTTGGGATGAACTCATTAACAGTTGAATGTGATACTGATGGCGCTTTAGCAGTTTTGTCATATACTGATGAAAATGAAGATGTTATAATTTTAGGGACAGCAACTGTTGAAAATGGTGTAGCGCAATTTGTTTTATCAGAGCCGATTCTAACTCCAATGGAATTAACCCTTGCAATTACAGCGTTCAACAAAGTTACATATATTGAAACAATTCAGACTTATCCAGCAGAAAGCCCATTTATTGTGTTACAATCGTTCAATTTGCCTGAAAATGCAGATTTCGGAAAAACAATTCCGCTTAATTTTGTGTTGAAAAATGTATCAGATGAACCGTTTACTTCATATAATACTATTGTAAATATTACAACTGACAATCAATACATTACCTTGTCAAAAAATATCTTTGAAATAGGAGTGATTGAATCGAATGCCGTTTATATTTCTGAAAATGAATTATTTGCAACAATCTCCGAAAACGTACCAAACAATGAATTGGTTATTTTAAACTTGACAATAACAGGCGAATACGAGGAGGAAGAATACGAATGGACAGCGAAAATTCAATTTTATGCTTACACAGCTATCCTTGACATAGAAGAAATATTTATCGAATCGGCGAATGGTGTACGTATTGACAGAATAAATCCAAATCAAAATAATTTTGTTGTTGTAAAATTTCATAACCCCGGCGGCGCAGTTTTAACCGATGTAAATGTCGCAGTTTCAATTAATTCAGAATTTATTACTATACCTGTAAATTCTAAAAAGATTGATATTATTGAAAAAAATGGTTATGCTGAAGCCCGATTTGCAATTTCTGCAAGCAACTCGCCAGCCGGAACCCCTGTAAATATGGTTGTCAGAGCCTCTTCTGGTTCATTTATCACAGATGAAATTTTTTATGCAACAATCGGAAACACCACAAACTATTTTATGTCTCATGGAACATTAACTACTGCGTATGCAAATTTTTATGATTCTAAAGGTCCAAATGCAAATTATTCCAAAAATGAAAATTCAACTTTGGTTTTCAATCCTAAAACAGTAGGAAAAAAATTAAAAATCAGTTTTAGAGACTTTGCGGTACATAATAACGACCATTTATCCATTTACGATGGCTCTTCGGTTGCATCAGGAGAATTACTGGCACAACTTACAGGCAGTGTAATACCGCCTGACTATGAAGCCACCAACGAAACAGGCTCTTTGACATTTGTATTCAGGTCATTAGCAAACAGTCCAACTGCGCCCGGATGGCAAGCGATTATCTACGAACAGGAAAATTATTTTAATATTTCATTTGACGTTAAAAATGAAAATAATGAGCAAATTACAGATGCTAAAATAATTTTTGATGGATACCAACTTGCTAAAAATCAGTTTGAAGTTTCATTAGTAACGCCCGGAGAGTATGAATATACGATAATAAAGGATAAATATGATATTTATCAGGGAACAATTACTGTTGTAGATGAAGATGTTACAATATATGCAAATTTGGGAAGCCGAAATTATGACGCAATATTTTCTGTATATTTTTGTAATAATCCAGTTGAGGGCGCAATCTTTGAAATTAATGATGAATTACAAACCACAGATACTGAAGGGAATGCGTATTTTTCACTAAAGAATGGAAATTATATATTTACCATGACATTGGAAGGACATGGGGGCAGTAGCGGAACTTTTGAAATAGAAAATGCAGATTTCCACTGTGCAATTACTTCTTCTTTATCCTTACTCACTTTTTTTGTGTATGATAATGATGCACCCGTTGAAGGCGCTATTATCGAAATAAATAATAAAACTCTTACAACTGATTCAGATGGAAAAACAAACATTTTCATTGGTTCTGATACTTATGAGTTTTCCATAACACATGAAGATTATCAGACTTTTACAGATTGGGTTAATATAGGTTTATGTGAAAACAAAGAACTTATTATTAATCTCGAAACTGTATCAATTGAAAACTTACAAATTGCTGATATTTACATATATCCAAATCCATTTAATGATATTGTGCATATAAAAGAAAACACATCTGTTATCAAACTGTATATCAGCAATATGCTTGGACAAAAAGTAAAAGAGATTAATTTGGATGGAAAAACCTCATTCTCAACAAAAGAACTGCCAAAAGGCGTTTATTTATTTACATTTGAAAAAGACGGTAAAACAGAAACAATAAAAATGGTTAAAAATAAAAATTAATTTTTAGTGTTGTGTTAAATTTAATATGACGCATATATTAATCTTTAACTACTTGTCAATAAACTATTTCCTATTTCCTATTTCCTATTCACTTAACATTAGTTGCCGCTTTTAAAGTATTCTGCAAAAGCGAAACAATTGTCATAGGTCCTACCCCTCCGGGAACGGGGGTTATAAAACTGCATTTAGGAGCAACGTTTTCAAAATCTACATCGCCCTTTAAGCGCCAGCCACTTTTTGTTTCCGGTGCATTTACACGAGTTGTGCCAACATCAATAACAACCGCTCCATCTTTTACCATATCAGCCTTCAAAAAACCCGGTTTTCCAAGCGCTGCAACAATAATATCTGCTTGCAGGCATATTTCTTTCAGGTCTTTTGTTTTGCTGTGGCAAACTGTAACAGTTGCATTGCCATCGCTGTTATTTAGTGAAAGTAAGATACTTAGCGGGCGGCCAACAATATTGCTGCGCCCGATAACAACAGCGTTTTTGCCTTGAATTTCAATATTATAACGTTTCAACAATTCGACAATTCCGAATGGTGTTGCTGAAATAAAACTTGACATTCCCAAAATCATTTTTCCAAGATTAACAGGATGAAAACCATCAACATCCTTATCGGGAGAAATGGCATTTATTATTATTTCTTCAGAAATATTTAGAGGTAAAGGTAATTGAACGATGAAGCCGTCAATATCAACATTATCATTTAATTGTTTTATACACTTAAGTAATTCACTTTCAGTAACATCATTATTAAAACGAATCAAAGTTGAATTAAATCCAACTTCTTCGCAGGCTTTGATTTTTGAAGCCACGTATGTTTCGCTGCCTCCGTCATTTCCAACAAGTACCGCTGCAAGATGCGGTTTTTTCCCGCCTTTTTCTATTATTTTTTTTACTTCTTCTGCAATTTCCTGTTTTATAATTTGAGAGACTGCTTTTCCGTCAATAAGTTGCATAAATAATGTTTTAATTAAATTTAACGTCCCATATTTGCCATAAGTTGTGAAATATTTTTGCCATTACCCTGTGTCATCATTTTCATCATTTTACGTGTATCTTCAAATTGTTTCATCAAACGATTAATTTCCTGAACCGTTGTACCGCTTCCTGATGAAATTCTTCTTTTTCGACTTCCGTCAATTATAGATGGATTTTCGCGCTCTTCTGGTGTCATAGAAAATATAATGGTTTCAATTTTTTTAAAAGCGCTATCCTCTATATCTATGTTTTTCATCATCTTGTTGAAACCCGGTATCATCGCAGCAAGTTCTTTGATGTTACCCATCTTTTTGATTTGATTGATTTGGCTTAAAAAATCATTTAAATTGAATTGGTTTTTTGCAATTTTCTTTTGAATTTTACGGGCTTCCTGTTCATCATACTGCTCTTGCGCCCTTTCAACAAGGGAAACGATGTCGCCCATTCCCAAAATTCTGTTTGCCATACGGTCTGGATGGAAAACGTCAAGAGCATCCATTTTTTCGCCTGTTCCAATAAATTTGATTGGCTTATTTACAACGCTTCGTATTGATAATGCCGCTCCTCCACGTGTATCGCCATCAAGTTTGGTTAAAACAACACCATCAAAATTCAGTCGGTCATTAAATACTTTGGCTGTATTTACTGCATCTTGCCCTGTCATTGAATCTACAACGAAAAGAATTTCATGAGGATTTACTTCATTTTTTACTGCTTCAATTTCGTTCATCATCGTTTCATCAACAGCCAAACGCCCTGCAGTATCAATGATAACAACATCATAACCTTGAATTTTTGCTTGCTTCACTGCTTCTTTTGCAATTTTTACAGGATTGTTGTTGCCTAATTCAGTATAAACAGGAACTTGAATCTTTTCACCTAAAATCTGTAATTGATTTATTGCAGCAGGACGATAAACGTCTCCCGCTGCCAATAATGGGCGCTTTCCACGTTTATTTTTTAAAAGATATGCAAGTTTTCCGCAAAAAGTTGTTTTTCCAGAACCTTGCAATCCTGCAACCAAAATAACTGACGGATTGGTTTTTATGTTTATATCAGTGGAAATTCCACCCATTAATTCCTTTAACTCATCATTGATGATTTTCACTATCATTTGTTCTGGAAGGACAGCCGTGAGAACATTTTGACCTATTGCTTTTTGCTTTACAGTATCAGTAAAATTTTTGGCAATTTTGAAATTTACGTCTGCCTCAAGAAGTACTTTGCGAACTTCTTTCAAAGTTTCAGCAATGTTTATTTCTGTAATTCTTCCCTGTCCTTTTAGAATTTTAAATGAACGTAACAGTTTTTCTGATAAATTTTCAAACATCTTTTTTTTAAAATTTGGCGCAAAAGTACTATTTTTTTGCAAAAACAGGTTTATGTTTAAAAATAATTTTCAACTTTCAACTTTCAATTTTCAATTTCTTATTACATTTGCGAATTCATTTGATTATTATGAAAACCGAAAAAAAAATACAAAAACCACATTGGTTAAAAATAAAATTGCCTGATACAGAGGAATATAGATGGATGAATAATACCATTAAAAAAAATAATTTGCATACTATTTGCTCAAACGCTCGCTGTCCTAATTCTGCGGAGTGTTGGAGTCATGGAACTGCAACATTTATGATCCTTGGCAATATTTGCACACGCTCTTGCAAATTTTGCAACGTAAAAACAGGAAAGCCGCTTCCTGTTGATTTTGAAGAACCTTTAAGAGTTGCCAACTCTGTAAAAATTATGAAGTTGAAACACGCAGTAATAACATCTGTTGATAGAGATGATATAGATGATGGCGGAGCATCCGTTTGGGCAGAAACGATATTGAAAATCAAGGAATTGAATCAAGAAATTACAATAGAGGTTTTAATTCCTGATTTTAAAGGAAATTTCGATATGATTCAAAAAATCATTGATGCTAAACCTGATGTAATCGGGCATAACTTAGAAACAGTCAGAAGATTAACACCAGAAATTCGTTCAAAAGCGAAATATAATACATCACTTTCTGTTTTAAAATATATTTCTAAATCAGGAATTACCTCAAAATCAGGAATAATGCTTGGGTTAGGGGAAACTAATAATGAAATTTTTGAAACAATGGACGATTTGGTTTCTATTGGAGTTCAAATATTTACAATTGGACAATATTTGCAGCCTTCTCCAAAAAACGTTGAAGTCAAAGAGTATATAACTCCTGAAAAATTTATTTTTTTAAAAGAAGAAGGAATTAAACGTGGTTTCAAGTTTGTAGAAAGCGGTCCATTGGTTAGGTCATCTTATAAAGCCTCTCCTCACTGATGCTACTGTAAAGTTAATAGTGAATAGGAAATAGGAAATAGTTTATTGGCAAGTAGTTAAAGATTAATATATGCGTCATATTAAATTTAACACAAAACTAATATAAGTGATTAAATGTAAACATAAAACAAATTATTTTTGCCACCAAGATACTAAAAAACAAAGAATCACTAAAATCTTTAAATAATGAACGTTATTTTCAAAGACTTAGGTAACATAGAATATAAAAACGCTTGGGATATACAGGAAGAACTGTATAAAAACGCAATTTCTACAAAATTGAAAAATCAAAACGGTTCCAACCATCAAAATATTAAATGTCATTATCTTTTATTTTGTGAGCATTCGCATGTTTATACTTTGGGTGTTAGCGGTTTACACACAAATTTGTTGATATCCGAAGAATTCTTGCAAAAAGTTGGCGCTAAATTCTATAAAATCAATCGCGGCGGTGACATAACTTACCATGGACCAGGCCAAATTGTTAGTTATCCGATTTTTGACCTCGAAGCCATGAAACTTGGAATTAAAGACTATATCCATTTACTTGAAGAAAGTGTAATCAAAACACTTTTAGAATATGGCATTACAGCAGGCAGGCTTTGCGGTGCAACCGGAGTTTGGTTAGACACAACAAAATCAAATGCACGAAAAATATGTGCAATCGGCGTAAGAGCAAGCAGACACATAACAATGCACGGTTTAGCCTTGAATATCAATACAAATCTCGAATATTTTCGATATATCAACCCGTGCGGTTTTGTGGACAAAGAAGTAACTTCTTTAGAAAAAGAGCTGGGAACCCGGCAAAATATTGAAGAAGTTAAGAAAACCCTACTCGACAATTTTAAAAAAATCTTTGGATTGGAATTAATTTTTTGAGGGAAAAAAAGAAATGTATGAATCCCAATTATTTTTGCGCTTTGTAAGATAAATCACAAGTTGCAGTGAATACTATTGTTAAGTTAATAGTGAATAGGAAATAGTAAATAGTTTATTGACAGGTAGTTAAATATTAATATATGCTTCATTTTAAATTTAACACAACACTATATCGAAAGTATCTCCACCAATTCCAACAAGTTAGGATTTAATCCTTTTTTGTGTTTCAAAGTTCGGTTAAACGGCGAATATACCATTTCGTTATTAACAATTCCTACCATAACGCTTTTTTGGTCGTCAAGCAACGCTTGAATTGCCGTAACCCCCATTCTGCTTGCAGCAACACGGTCAAATGCTGATGGAGTACCTCCTCTTTGCACATGTCCCAAAATTGTTACACGTACATCATATTCGGGATGTTTTTGTTCAACTATCTTTGCAATTTCTATTGCACCACCTTTTTCTTCACCTTCGGCAACTATCACAATACTTGATGATTTTTGCTTTTTGAAACCGTTTGTTAAAAATGTGTCAAGTTTTTCAAAATCAACATCAATTTCAGGGACAAGAATTGCTTCAGCGCCTGATGCAATGCCACTTCGAAGCGCTAAAAATCCTGCATCACGCCCCATAACCTCAATAAAAAACAATCGGCTGTGAGAACTTGCAGTATCTCTTATTTTATCAACCATCTCTACAACAGTGTTAAGCGCTGTGTCATAGCCAATTGTGTAATCTGTGCCATACAAATCATTGTCAATAGTGCAAGGAATACCAATTACAGGGAAATTATATTCCTGTCCAAAAATTCTTGCGCCTGTTATGGTTCCGTCTCCACCAAGCGTTATGAGTGCGTCAATATTATGTTTTATTATATTTTCATAAGCGGTTTTTCTTCCTTCAGGTGTTAAAAAATCTTTACTTCGTGCTGATTTTAAGATAGTTCCGCCTTGTTGAATGATGTTACTAACTGATTTTGAATCCATTGGTATAATATCATTTTTTACTAATCCATCATATCCTCGCATAACTCCCATAACCTGAAGGTTATTGTAAATCGCTGCCCGCACAACTGCTCGAATTGCAGCATTCATTCCAGGCGCATCTCCACCTGAAGTTAAAATGGCTATTTTTTTTATTTGGCTCATATCTAATTATTTAAAGTTTAATAATTTACTTTTCAAGGTTAAGTTTTCAGTTCGCAAATTACCAGAGTTTCACAAAAAATAACGGAACAAAATTGATTTTATTTCACAATCATTTTTTTGAAAACGTTTCTCTTTTTGTTAAGGGTGAAGGGCGATTTTCAATTACAAATTACGAATTAAAAATTAAAAGAAATGATTTAACGCAAAAGGGCGAAGGGTGAAGGGTGAAAAGTCCCCTTTAGGGGATTTAGGGGTGAAGCAGAAAAATTACGAATTACAAATTAAAAATTAAAAGAAATGATTTAACGCCGATTTCCGATTTCCGACATTCGATGTCCGAAAGTCTGATAGTCTAATAACTTGTATAAAACCGTTAATCATTAACAACTAATCACTAACCACTAACAATTAATCACTAACCACTAACAATTAATCACTAACCACTAACAATTAATCACTAATCATTAACCACTAATTAATCTTGTTCATCTTCATAATCTTACATAAATCGTGGTTCAGACATTTGTAGTTATGACTCTCCTTGGCGCTGAAATTTTTTTAATGGGATTGTGAATAATGCTGGTTATGCTTTTGAATGAGGTTCGGTATAAATCCAAAAATAAAACCTTTCCCCATGTTTTAACGTAATAATACTCTATAACTATTTGGCAAACATTTTTTTGATATATTATTAATCACATAACCATGAAATCTAAAATTTTTACTTTTTTAACGGCTATTGTTTTCAACATTTCATTAGCCTACTCGCAAGGTGGGACAACAGGTCCTCTCACGTGGAATTTAACCGACAGTATTTTAACAATATCAGGGACAGGGGCAATGCCAAATTATTCTCCTAATTCGGCTCCCTGGTATCTGTATCAAAACGACATTAAAAATATCGAAATATTAAGCGGAGTTACACAGATTGGAGATTATGCTTTTTATAAGCACTCCAAAGCGGTTTCGGCAACTATTCCCACAACAGTTACAGCGCTTGGAACGAAATGTTTTGAGGAGTGTAGCGAATTAACGTCAATAACAATTCCGAGCGGAGTTACAACAATCAGTAACGGTGTTTTTGCGCATTGTACGAAGTTACATACGGTAAATTTTAACGCTATAAATTGCACAACAATGGGCGGCATGGGTGGAAGCGCTGTTTTCTATGGATGTAACGCTTTTACGACATTAAATATTGGAAATGGAGTTACGCGAATTCCTGCCAACGCTTTTCGCGGATA
>Ga0209737_10004108_pt1 | contig 10238 bp, 7 predicted proteins | sample TergutCu122P3_FD_187284 | JGI IMG/M metagenome (GOLD analysis project Ga0209737, IMG submission 187284) | Cubitermes ugandensis P3 segment gut microbial communities from Kakamega Forest, Kenya - Cu122 P3 (SPAdes) (version 2) | ecosystem: Host-associated > Arthropoda: Insects > Digestive system >...
TCCTTTATCGCTTCAACTTTTATAGGTGTTGCAGGTACATACGGATTTTTTAATTCATCTACTTTATTGGGGGCTTCATACATAGGAAGTCCTAATGAGCGTTTTACCTCTGCTATGTTTGCAGTATGTACTTTGAAACCGTGTTTTTCTAATATGTACTCTTTTATCATCTTGTATGTAATTCGCTTTTTTGGTTTTTTATCTTCTATCCTTTGAGCAATTCCCTCTAACGGTATCTTGCCTTCGCCTTTCCCAAACTCTATATTTATGTTGATATAACTGTCCGGCTTTTTGTGGGACAAGAGAACAACCGTCTCCACATGAGCAGTTCGTGGAAACAAATCAATCGGCGTTATTTCCGTTGTTTTATAACTCAATGCCTCAAAGCGGGACAAATCTCTTGCGAGGGTTGCGGGGTTGCATGAGATGTATATTATTTTTTTTGGATTCATTTTTGTGATAGGCTCTATGAGATTATCATCGCAGCCTTTTCGCGGCGGGTCTATGATTATTATATCCGGTTTTATCCCTTCTGTTTCAAGCTGTTTTGCCGCTTCTGCTGCGTCTGCATTTATGAAGCGGGTGTTGTTTATGTTGTTAATTTTTTTGTTATGCTCCGCGTCTTTTATCGCTTCCTTTACAATTTCAACGCCTATCAGTTGCTTGACATCTTTTGCGAGGGTCAAGCCGATTGTTCCTGTGCCGCAGTATAAATCGACTATTGTCATGTTTTTGTCACATTCGCAGTGGGTTTTGACTAAGTTATATAATACTTCCGTCATCGCAGTGTTTACCTGATAGAAGGATTTTGGAGAGAGGCGGAATTTTATGCCGCAGAGGATGTCTGTTATATGTGGTTCGCCTTGCAAATGAATAAATTTTTCGCCTAAAATCACGTTTGTGTCTTTTGTGTTGATGTTCAGCATTATGCTTTTGATGCTTGGTATGACGGACAGCATATTTATAAGCATGTCTGCGCGGGGGAGTTTTTGTCCGTTTATAACGGGGCAAACCATAATTTCGCCTGTATTCATGGCTTTTCTTATGTAGATATGACGAAGCAATCCGTATTTTTCGTGTGAAGTCAGGTTTGTCTGCTGTATAAATTTTTTGAATATTTGAAGAATTTTTTCAAATTCCGGCGGGGATAAGCGGCAGTCTATGCAGTCAATAATGCGGTGGGAATGCAGGGCATAAAAGCCTGTTTCTGCATTTTTGCCCACGGGATATTGGGCTTTGTTTCTGTAAAAATCTATTTCATCCGCACCGATTATCGGATTTATTTGCGTGTTTATTTTTCCGATTCTTTCGATTGCGTCGATAACGAATTTTGTTTTTATACGCAGCTCCGCTTCATAGTTTATATGGCGGAACGCACATCCGCCGCACTGTGAAAAAACCTCGCAATCGGGTGTTACTCTGTCGGTTGACGGGGTTATAATGTTTAAAATTTTTCCGAAAGCGTAGTTTTTTAAAACCTTGAGTACTAAGACCTCAAGCTCGTCTCCTGTTGCCGCACCGGGGATGAATATTGCCATGCCATCATGCCGTCCAATGCCGTGTCCTTCTTTTGTTACATCTTCGATTTTTAATTTTATTTTGTCGTTTTTTTTCATATAAGATTCTTCACTCCGTAATCCAATGCAAAGACGAATTTTCAATTCGTCGGGGAATCAGAATGACAAAATGACTATTTAATCATTTCATATTCCCTGTTATGTGCATTATTGCGGATAACGCGGCGATTCCTGCGGTTTCTGTGCGTAAAATGCGTTTGCCTAAAGTCGATGTTAGCGCTCCTGCTGATATTAATTTTAGCACTTCGCTTTCACAAAAACCGCCTTCCGGTCCTATTATAATGCAAATGCTTTTTTCGATGCCGTTTAAAATCTCGTCAATCGCCAGTCCGCCGTTTTCGTAGAATAACAGTGTTTTATCAAAGGATTTTATCATAGCCGCCGCGTTTTCAAGCGATATTGCTTCACGAACTGGGACTAATTTGCCGCGTTCAGATTGTTTGCATGCTGAGGCGGAGATTTTGTTCCAGCGGTCTGTCTTTTTGATAACCGAAGCTGCATCGGGACGGGAGATGCAACGGTCTGATATAAACGGAACAATCTCACACGCACCTAATTCCACCGCTTTTTCGATTATAAGCTCCATTTTATCATATTTCGGGAGTGCCTGAAGGAGCGTAACGCAAACAGACGGCTCGTTTTCGCAGGGTTTTTGGTTTAATGTTTTCAACGAAATCTGTTGTCCGTTTATACCTGTTATTTCACAAGTATAATCAATACCGTTATCGCAAACAGTCACAATCTCCCCGGCGGTCATCCGCAGGGATTTTATTATATGACGGGCGTTTTCGCCGTCGATTATGGGGTTATCGTCCGTTATTTTATTAAAAAACCGCGGCATTATTATTCCTGCTTTTCATAAGATTTTGCTCAATCAGTAACAACCTTTCCTCCGCCTTCGTTAATCAACAGCTCCCAGCTTTCGGCAGAATCGCAATTTATAGTATAAATAAGATTCTCAAATCTGTCATGCATAAGATCATCAAATTCAATAACAAGCTTTAGTTGGTCCAACTTATTTGAATATTCACTGTATAAGCTTCCTGTTTCTGCACCTTTTACTATCATCTTGTTTCCATAAGATAAAAATGTTTCTTCTGAACTGCGCAGAATGCCTCCGATGAATTGTATGTTTTTTGAAAAATCAGAATCATATTCTTCCTGTGTTATAGGTGAATTTAATGATACAAGACAAACTGTGTTTGCCGGGTTGTCAATCTTTTTCAATATCACGGTCAGCGAAAAAAAACCAAGACGGAAATTTTTTTTGTCTGTTTCTTTAAGAGAAATTATATTTTCATCAGAATTATAACAAACAGTAAAACGCAAAGGTGTATCAATAAATACACTGGCACAACCGCCGATGTTCATTCCGTCATAATTGAAAACAAGCACATCTATATATCTGGCAGTTTCATCCCTGTCTGATATATACGGTGCTGCAACCGCGATGGAGCTGTTGGTTTTATAAATATACGGTTCTTCTTTTATTTTTTTATTTGTTACATTCAGCAACCAGTTTATATCCGGAAACATTTTTGCAAAATCGGTGTTTGCCAGAATCGTTCCTTTTTCACTTGCTTCATTTATTATATTATAAAATTCCATCCATTGGTTTTCTTCTTTTTTAAAATAAAATTGCAAATTACCTGACGTAACAGTACCAAAACCCATGCTGACAAATCTTGGATTTTTGATAACAGTATATAAATACAAGCCAATAAGAAAAACAAGACAAAGCACAACGGAAAAAATGCTGCGGATTTTTTTCGCTTTTGTACGAGGTTTTTCGAAATCGTCGTTGTAGTCCATGTATTCGGGCATGGGTGTTCTCCTTGTGTTTTTCGGTTGTGTTTACATCTTTATTTTTATTATTTTATGTGACATTCCATTGTAATCATTTGTTTTTCAAAACCGTGACGCTTGTAAAAACGTTGAGCATCTTTATTTTCAGGTAATACTGAAAGTCTAATATAATCCATATTTCGATTTTTTGCCCATTGTTTTGATTCTTCCATTAATTTTGTTCCGAAGCCATTGTTTCTGTATTTTTTACTAACAATAAAATCTTGTATATAAGCATATTTACATGGAACCAATAGGTTTAAATTTGGTGTTGTTTTTTCAAAAAGCAATGAAAATCCGATTATTTCTTCATTAATAACCGCCAACAAGAAATCAGATTTTTCATCATTTATAAGTCCGGATAAATAATCATATGAACGAATTCCTCTTTGAAAATGCTCCGGTTGCATATTTATTGCATCCGTATCAAGTTCATAGAATAATTCATTAATTGCGTCGATGTCTTTAATCGTTGCTTTGCGAATAATCATTTAATTAATCTCCTTTTCTGGATTGCTTCGTTCCTCGCAATGACGAAATTATGAATCGTTTTTTATAATTGATTTGCAATACAACAAAAATCATCCATTGACAGCTGTTCCGCCCGTTTATTTGGTTCTATGTTTGCGTTTTTTAATATTTCTGCGGTTTGTTCTTTGCTTATAGAAAGTCCGGCGGACAGGGAGTTTTGTATGGTTTTTCTTCTTTGTGAAAAAGCGGCGCGGACGGTTTTTCGAAATGCGATTTTGTCTGTGTTGTAAGGATTTGTTTCGTGCAGCTCGATTTTTAAAACGGTTGAATCCACTTTTGGGGCGGGGAGGAAGGAGCCTGCTGATACTTCGAACAGTGCTGCCGGTTTACCGTAGAAGTTTACGGCGACGGTCAGGGCGCCTGACTGTCGGGAGCCTACGGGGGCGCAGATTCGTTGAGCGGCTTCTTTCTGTACCATGACGGTGACGGATTTTAACGGTAAATCGTTTTCCAAAAGCGACATTATGACAGGGGATGTGATATAATATGGCAGGTTTGCGCATACGACTATGTTTTTATTTGCGAAATGCTTTTTTATTATTTCCTTTATATCCAATTTCAACACATCGCTGTATATAACGGTTGTGTTTTTATAGGGGGATAGTGTTGTTTCCAAGACCGGTTTGAGCCGTTCGTCAAGCTCTATTGCGACTACTTTGCTTGCGCGCTTTGCAAGCTCAACCGTTAAGACCCCAATCCCAGGTCCGATTTCCAATACTCCTGTGTTTTCAGAAACGCCCGAAAGCTCTGCCATTTTTGGGCATACTGCGGAGTTTATAAGAAAATTTTGTCCCAAACCCTTGCTGAATTTGAAATCAACGGATTTGAGCAGGTTTTTAATTGTGTTTATGTTTGTTAATAGCATAATATTTGTCCCTGTGATTGTCTTTGATATTATAATAACATAAAATATTGAAAGAAACAATCTTTTTGCTTGAAATTAATTTGAAAATGGTATATTATATAAATATATTTATGAAAGAGGATGTAATTATGATTGAAATGATTCGCAGGGATAAAGAAAATTATTATCTTGACATCGCGGAGACGGTGCTTCTTCGGGGGACCTGCTTCCGCCGCAACTATGGGGCTGTTATCGTCAACCATGACGAGATTGTGTCAACGGGTTATGCAGGTGCGCCGCGTGGGAGGCAGAACTGCATTGATATGGGGTATTGCGTCCGCGAAAAAATGAATGTGGGGCGCGGGGAAAGGTATGAGCTTTGCCGTTCTGTCCACGCTGAGGCGAATGCGATTATATCCGCCTCAAGGGAAAAAATGCTTCACGGGACGCTGTATTTGGTTGGCGTTGATGCCAGGACCGGCGATTATGTCGAAAACCCTGATGCGTGCTCGATGTGCAAGCGGCTTATTATAAATGCGGGGATTGACCGCGTCGTCGTACGTATAAACAAGGATGAATACACGGAAACTATCATCAGGGACTGGGTTTTTAATGACGAGTCTGTCGGCGGAAAAATTGGGTATTAAATAATGCAGAATTAATAATGCAGAATGCAGAAATTATGAGGCTTGGAAATGATGAGATTTAGGAATATTGTTGGGTTTGTTTTGGTTGTTATTATGGTTTTTGGGATTATTTTTGTTGGTAATATAGAAACAAAAATGGCGCGAGCTATCACGCATGAGGAGTTTTCGCTTTCTTCTCTTGAATTTACTCAGCAGATAAATATCGGATGGAATAACGGGAATTCTATGGATTCCATGTCGCCTGCAGGCGGGAGTGAAACTGCGTGGGGGAATCCTGTTGTTACACCTGAATTGTTTGAAGCCATTAAAACAAAAGGTTATAATACCATACGAATTCCTGTAACTTGGACGGGCAGGAGGGCAAATACCAACACCACAATGGGGCCGGCTCCTGATTATAAAATCACCGACGCATGGATGAACCGCGTTGCTGAGGTGGTCGATTATGCGTATGAACTTGATTTGTTCGTGATTATCAACATCCATCACGATGGCGTTATAAACGCGTCTGACACAGGCTGCTGGCTCACCACAGCCGGTGAAGCTGCTGAATTTGATCGGGTATTGGACCAGTTTTCAAAGGTATGGACTCAAATTGCAACTAAATTCAAGGATTATGGAGAAAAGCTTATTTTTGAGGGGATGAACGAGGTTGAAGGAGGCAGTAATGTGAGAATAAACGAGCTCAACCAAAAATTCGTCGATACCGTCCGCGCCACAGGCGGCAATAACGATAAACGTTATCTTATTTTTAAAACATATTACGCAATGGGTCGTCTCGGAGACATATATGTTGTTACTGTCCCTGAGGATCCGGCAAATCATGTAATTTTAGGCGTGCATTATTATTCTACATACGAATATTGCTATGCTACCGCCCCGCGTTCTGTAGATTATATAAATATTCTATGGCTTAAAAACCAGATGGCGGTAGTTTATAAGGCTCTACAGCAAAAATTTATTAATAACGGCTTAGGTGTTATAATCGGTGAATTCGGACCCTGCGACAAAAATAATACCGAAAGCCGCACAGAATATGTAGACGCGTTTGTATATCAGGCAAAGGAATACGGGCTCAGATGCATATGGTGGGATAACGGTGAATTTACCGGTGACGCTTTCGGTCTTATAAACCGCAATACGTTTGAGTGGGTGTTCGGAGGAATCGCCGATTCAATGATAGCCGCGGCAAACAAAGAGGTTGTACCTATGACGACTGTGCCGACGACCGTAACGACGACTGTAAAAACGACTGCTTCAATAACGGTATCCGAAATAACCTCTATCATAAAAAAAGGCGATATAAACGGTGACGGAAAAATAACCGGAATGGACCTGCTTCTTATGAAACAGCATATCCTGACAATACCGGACAAAACCATCGAACCCGATACAAATGCGTTCAAAGCAGCGGATATGAATGATGATAATAAAATTAACGGAATGGATTTGCTGTTGTTAAAAAAAGCGATATTATCTTGACAAGTAATTAGTAATAGTGAATAGTAAATAATCGGGACGGAAAACCCGTCCCCTGCTGACAACTAAATACTGACAACTGAAAACTGAAAAAACCGGAGGTTAAAATATGTCCTTTATAAGCGGAAGCTGGTCCCATTCTATTAATGTGCGGGATTTTATTATAAAAAACTTCACGCCATACGGCGGTGATGAGAGGTTTCTGCGTCCTCCTGCTGACAGGACTGTAAAGCTCTGGGCTAAGGTTTGTGAGTTGTTGGAGGCTGAACGTGATAACGGCGGGGTGCTTGATATTGATACGGAAACAATTTCGACTATATCCTCCCATGCGCCCGGATATATTGACAAAGAGATTGAGCAGATTGTGGGACTGCAGACAGATGCGCCGCTTAAACGCGCGGTTATCCCATTTGGCGGTATGCGGACGGTTCGCGCGTCGCTTATTCCCCGCAGCCGTGAATTAAGCCTTGAAATTGAAAAAGTTTTCAAATACCGCCACACCCATAACGACGGGGTTTTTGATGTTTATACAGAGGATATCAAAAAAGCGCGGAGAAGCGGGATTATAACCGGTCTGCCCGACGCATACGGACGCGGACGGATTATCGGAGACTACAGGCGGCTTGCTTTATATGGAGCGGATTATCTTATTGAGCAGAAGAAAGCCGCGATTTTCAATTATTCAAACGATGAGATGGATGTTGATGCCATGCGCCTTCGTGAGGAGGTGCAGAAGCAGCTTCGCGCGTTACATCAGCTTAAGGAAATGACGGAAGCCTACGGTTTTGATGTATCAAAGCCTGCTTCGGACACCAAGGAAGCGATTCAATGGCTCTATTTCGCATATCTTGCCGCGATAAAGGAGCAAAACGGCGCGGCAATGAGCCTTGGGCGCGTGTCGACGTTTCTTGATATTTATGCAGAGCAGGATCTGGCAAAGGGTAAGTATACCGAGGATGAGATTCAGGAGATGGTTGACCATTTTGTTATAAAGCTGAGGTTAGTGCGGTTTTTACGCACGCCTGATTATGATGAATTGTTCTCAGGCGACCCGACATGGGTTACGGAAGCGCTTGCAGGAATAGGCTCTGACGGGCGTCCTATGGTTACTAAGATGACGTATCGTTTTCTCCATACGCTGACAAATCTTGGAGCGGCACCTGAGCCTAATCTGACGGTTTTGTGGTCACACAGGCTGCCGGAGCCTTTTAAAAAATATTGCGCAGACATGTCAATTAAAACCTCGTCTATCCAATACGAAAGCGATGAATTGATGCGAAAAAAATTCGGCGACGATTATGCGATTGCCTGCTGTGTTTCGGCGATGATATGCGGCAAGCAGATGCAGTTTTTCGGTGCGCGCGCGAATTTGGCGAAGGCGCTGTTGTATGCCATAAACGGCGGGCGGGATGAGATTTCGGGAGAGCAGGTCGGACCGGAATTGCTTGCTGTCCGCGGAACTGTTTTAGATTATGATGATGTTATGAAAAAATTCAGCGTCATGTGCGACTGGCTTGCGAAGCTGTATATAAACACTCTTAACATCATTCATTATTCCCATGATAAATACAGCTATGAACGCATACAAATGGCACTGCACGACGAGGATGTTGTGCGGACAATGGCTTGCGGTATAGCGGGTCTGTCCGTTGTTGCGGATTCCCTGAGCGCTATAAAATACGCGAAGGTTTATCCTGTCCGCGATGAACGAAATATTATCACTGATTACAGAATCGAAGGGGATTATCCCAAATTCGGCAACAACGACCTTCTTGCAGACCAGATTGCGGTTGATTTGGTAAAGATGTTTATGGAAAAGCTTTTGAAGCAGAAGACATACAGAAACGCGAAGCCGACGCTGTCTATTCTGACGATTACCTCAAACGTCATATACGGCAAAAAAACGGGCGGAACCCCTGACGGAAGAAAGATGGGAGAGCCGTTTGCCCCGGGCGCAAATCCGATGCACGGCAGGGACAGCCACGGCTGTGTCGCCTCCATGATGTCGGTCGCAGCACTGCCATATGACTATTCAGAGGACGGGATTTCATATACGTTCAGTATCGTCCCCGGTGCGCTCGGAAGGACTTATGACGATAAGGTTACGAATTTGGTTAATCTTATTGACGGGTATTTTACAGAGGGCGGACATCATATCAATGTCAATGTTCTGAACAAGGATGTTTTGTTGGATGCGATGGAGCATCCTGAGAAATATCCGCAGCTGACTATAAGAGTGTCGGGATATGCGGTTAATTTTATAAAGCTGACACGCGAGCAGCAATTGGATATTATTAAGCGAACGTTTTTTACGGCGTTTTAATCAAATTCGGAATTCGGAATTCGGAGTGCGGAATTATATAAATCACTATATAAAAGGATAAAACATGAAAAATTTATTTAAGGGATTTCATCAGAAGGATGATTATCAGAACCAGTTTATTACGCAGATAAACAGGGAGCCGGCGCATGTTCGTTGGAATTCGTTCGGAAGTGTGGAAAACGCATTACAAAAAGACAATAAAGAAAATGTAATTTCGCTTGACGGTGACTGGGGTTTTTGTATTTTTAATGGAATAAATGAACTGCCGGAGGATATAAGTGCGTTTGAAAACCTTCCGTACAAAAAAATAAAGGTGCCGGGAAACTGGGAATGGCAGGGCTTTGGCAAGCCTATATACACAAATTCGATGTATCCCTTTGCTTGTTATGGAGAAGATAAGGAAAAAGCGGAATATCTTATTGATTCATACAAAAAAGAGGACAGCAGGGAGCATGTCAGCTGGGAACCTCCTTATATCCCCCTTGATAAAAACCCAATAGGCGTATACCGCACGACATTCGATTATAAAACAAACGATAACAAAGAAGTGTTCATAAATTTTGACGGAGTGGAATCTGCGTTCTATCTATATTTAAATAACGAGCCGATCGGATATTCGCAGGATTCTAAACTCCCCGCCTCCTTCAACATAACAAAAAATCTTTGGCAGGGCGAAAACACGATTGTATTGATTGTATTGAAATACAGTGACGGCACATGGCTTGAGGACCAGGATTATTTACATATTTCAGGGGTTTACCGTTCGGTAAGCTTAATCTCAAAACCATTGCATAAAATAACGGACTATAAAATAGATGCTGATGCAAACGGAAATATACAGGCAAGATGCTATGTAGAAAAAAGATACGGCTATGCAAGTAATAAAGTCAAGCTGATGATATTTGACGGCGGCAAAAAAATTGCAGAAAAGATTTCGGATGTTTGCTGTTATACACACTTATACCCTGACGGTTCGGGAAAATTGCAGACAG
>Ga0209737_10004110_pt1 | contig 10235 bp, 6 predicted proteins | sample TergutCu122P3_FD_187284 | JGI IMG/M metagenome (GOLD analysis project Ga0209737, IMG submission 187284) | Cubitermes ugandensis P3 segment gut microbial communities from Kakamega Forest, Kenya - Cu122 P3 (SPAdes) (version 2) | ecosystem: Host-associated > Arthropoda: Insects > Digestive system >...
CTTAGAAAAGGAATTATTAATTGAAAATCAGTCTTTTGTAGGTGAAAACAAAAGGCTACAAAACAAAACAAAAACGTAAAATGAACACATTAAGTTACAAAACCATCGCTGCAAACGAGAAAATCGTTAAGAAAGAATGGGTTGTTATTGATGCTCAAAATGAAATCGTGGGTCGTCTTGCTACTGTTGCGGCTCGCATTTTAAGAGGAAAAACCAAAACCTATTTTTCTCCTCATTTTGATTGCGGTGACAACGTGATTATTATCAACGCCGATAAAGTAAGATTTACCGGAAGTAAAATGGATGAAAAAGTATATGTTCGCCATACCGGTTATCCGGGTGGACAACGCTTTGCAACTCCCAAAGAATTATTGAAGAAAAATCCTATCGGAATTTTGGAACACGCCATTAAAGGTATGTTGCCGAAAAACAAATTGGGCGCACAATTGTACCGTAATTTGTATGTATATGCCGGTCCGAACCATCCGCATGAAGGACAAACGCCAAAAACCATTAACATTAACGAAATCAAATAAGCATCATGGAAATAACCAATACATTAGGAAGAAGAAAAACCGCTGTTGCCCGTATCTATATGAAAAAAGGAAGCGGTAATATTACGGTTAATGGCCGTGATTATAAAGAGTATTTTCCGTTGGCTACATTACAATATGTAGTAACTCAGCCCTTAATGTTAGCTGAAGTGGATGGTCAATACGATATTAAAGTGAATTTGGATGGCGGCGGCGTTGCCGGACAAGCCGAAGCATTGCGCTTGGCAATCTCAAGAGCTTTGTGCGAAATCAATCCGGAATATCGTCCTGTATTGAAAGTGAAAGGACTTCTTCGTCGTGACCCACGTATGGTAGAACGTAAGAAACCCGGACAACCTAAAGCACGTAAACGTTTCCAATTCTCAAAACGTTAAACCGAATTATTATTAACCCTGTTTAGTATCGAAATTATTAAGACTTCGAAAGAGCTACTTAATAATTGCTTTAATGAACGTAAACAAAAAAAATCATGTCAAAAGTAACCTTTGAAGAATTATTGGATGCCGGTTGTCATTTCGGGCATCTTAGAAGAAAATGGAACCCTGCCATGGCACAGTACATTTTCATGGAAAAGAATGGAATTCACATTCTTGACCTCAACAAAACTTTAGTAAAATTAGACGAAGCTTGCGCTGCTGCGAAACAAATTGCAAAATCGGGACGCAAAATTTTGTTTGTTGCTACTAAAAAACAAGCGAAAGAAACCATCGCGGAATTAGCAAAATCGGTAAATATGCCTTACGTAACCGAGCGTTGGCCCGGCGGTATGCTTACCAACTTTTTTACCATTCGTAAAGCGGTAAAAAAAATGAGCGATATTGACAAATTGATGACCAGTTCCCAATTTGATAATTTAGCGAAAAGAGAGAAATTACAAATTCAACGCGAGCGCGCAAAATTGGAAAAGAACTTAGGTTCAATTTCTGATTTGTCTCGTCTTCCTGCCGCAGTTTTTATTGTAGATATTTTGAAAGAACATATTGCTGTGGCTGAAGCCAGAAGATTGAACATCACTACATTTGCTATCGTGGACACCAACTCAAATCCGAATTTGATTGATTTTCCGGTGCCGGCTAACGACGATGCATCAAAATCTATCCACGTTATTGTAAAAGCCATTTGTGATGCTGTTGCCGAAGGCGCGGCAGAACGCAAATTAGACAAAGAAACACAAGATGATGATGCTAATGATGATATGTTGGAAGTGAATGTTTTGATTGATGAAGAAGAGCAAGCTCCTGCAGATGTTGAAGTGAAAGGCGTGAAAAAAGTAAAAGATGTAGCTTCTGAAGAAGAAAGCACTACGAAAAGAAAACGTATTCCAACAAAAAAAGCTCCGGCTAAAGCTCCAGCTAAAGCCCCGGCTAAAAAATAATTAACTCAAAGTTTAACATTTTAAAAATTAAAAATATGGCAATAACTGCTGCAGATGTAAACAAATTAAGACAAATGACCGGATCGGGCATGATGGATTGCAAAAATGCTCTTGTTGAAGCCGATGGCTGCTTTGATACAGCTATTGATATTCTTCGCAAAAAAGGTCAAAAAGTAGCTGCTAAACGTGCTGACCGTACTTCAAACCAAGGTCGCGTAGTAGCTAAATTGAATGCTGAACACAACTTCGCCGCTATCGTGGTGGTAGGCTGTGAAACCGACTTCGTTGCTAAAAACAGTGATTTCGTAGCTTTTGCAGACTCAATTATTGATGCTGCTATGGCAAACAAAATCAAAACCCGCGAAGAACTATTGGCGCATAAAATCAATGGTATTGCTGTTGAGGAAATGCTTATAGAAATGACGGGAAAAACCGGTGAAAAAGTGGAAATTCCTGCTTATGAAATAATTGAAGCTCCTTGTGTAGCTGCTTACAACCACAACGGAAATCTTTTGGCAACTATTGCCGGATTTACCGTAGGTGGAGAAAAAGTATATGAAGCGGCACACAACGTGGCCATGCAAATTGCTGCGATGAACCCTGTTGCAGTAAATCCTAACCAAATACCACAAGCCACTATTGATCATGAGTTGGAGTTGGCGCGCGAAATGACACGCCAGGAAGGTAAGCCGGAAAATATGATTGAAAAAATTGCAGAAGGTAAATTGAACAAATTCTTCAAAGAAAATACTTTGTTGAGTCAGGAATTTATTCGCGACAATAAACTTACGGTTGCCGAATATCTTAAACAAACAGATGCCGACCTAACATGTTGCTGCTTCTATAGATTGCAAATAGGAGCATAAGTTTGTAATTGTGTTTTCATGAAAAGCCGGAGAATTTTCTTCGGCTTTTTTTTATCAATGGGGCGTTGCGCATAATGTCCCTACAGTTCAGTAATAATAAAACAGTGGTTTTTTACCAAAAGTAAATAAAGTACTATCAAAAGTAATCTTTTTATACTAAAAGTATTGTTTTTTGATTAGTGCTTAATATTTCATCACTTTCTTCGCAATTGATGGGGTAAAAGTATTTTTTCTATTGATGTCTTGTAAACAATATATATATTGAATGTACGTTGAAAATGGAATATAAATTATTAACCCTAACAATCAACAAATTATGAGAAAGCAACTTGTTCTGATTTTATGCTGTTTAGCATTAATAGTTTTAGGTATGGCACAATCTAAAACCGGAAGAATTTCCGAAAAATTTGCCGAGAAGTTTAAACATGAAAGAGTCAATAAAAAAATTAATCTTGAAAAAGAAAAATTGGGCTTCTTTCAAAAACAAATTTCATTATCCCAAATGCAAAATCCGACAAAATCTCAAAAAGGCACTGACTGGTGGGAACCGGATACTATTTATCAGTATTACGGAGATGGCAATACGAACGAACTTCGTCGAATCTTTTCATACGCAAACGGAATATGTACTGGTGAGTTATGGCAAGGCTGGGAGGTGAACCAATGGAATATCTTCGGTAGAATTACTCATACATACGATCCACATAATAATAAGACAGAAACTCTATTTCAAGGTTGGGAAGAAAACCAATGGGAGAACAGTATGAGGTATCTTTATAAATATGATGCTAAAAATAATATGACAGAATATCTATTCCAATTTTGGGACGGGTACTGGGAAGATTATGAAATGAAAACTTACGCATACGATTCGCAAAACAGGATGATAGAAAAAATAATATATTCGGAATGGGGCGAGGGATTGGAATTTGATGATAAAATTATTTACAAATACGATGGACAAAACAATATAATTGAAGAACGCCATCAATATTTAGTAGATGATGATGAATGGGAGGATTATATGATAATAATTTATTCCTACGATGTGCAAGACAGACTGGCCGGAGCGATGCTTCAAGTTTTGGATGATGTTTGGGAAGATGAAATCAAATTAATTGTATTATACGATATACCAAACCATACAACCACCCATATTTACAGTTTCCGCGATTGGGATGATGGGCAATGGTACGATATTGTGAAAATAATATATACCTACGATTCTCAAAATAATTTGATCTCAGAATCATGGTTTGAAGGAGATGATGACGAATGGGGTGAGTTTGAGACATATACTTATTCGTATGATGAAAATAATAATGCAAAGGATGGCTACTATGTTCAGTCTTACAAAAAAGGTTTCATATGGGATTGGGATGAACAACCCGAACTGACAGTATATTATAATAATATGCAAAGTAAAATCTCTACTTATCAATTTTATAGATTCAAAGCCACTTATAGAAAGTCCGGAGTTGGAGTTAAAGAAAACCATCTTCTCAATCATTCGGTTAAGCTGTATCCTAACCCTGTTTCAAATATCCTGTATATTGAGACAAGTACTGTTCTTGCACCGGAAATTAAGATATATTCCATTCAAGGTGTTTTGCTGGTTAGTACAAAAGGAAATGAGATAGATGTTTCTTCATTACCGAACGGAATCTATATTGCGGAGGTTGACGGAGTTCGTAGAAAGATTGTAAAGCAGTAACGAGTTGAAAGTGGGAAATATAAAAGGGCGCTTTTTGAAAGCGCCCTTACAGTTATTTATAATAGTTCAAATAATTAGCAACCACAACAACATTTGCTTTTGCCGCTTTTAATCGCCGCTTGCGCCGCCGCCAAACGCGCAATGGGTACGCGGAACGGCGAACAGGATACGTAAGTCATACCGGCTCTGAAGCAAAACTCTACTGATACCGGGTCTCCACCGTGCTCACCGCAAATGCCTACTTTCAAAGTTGGGTCAGTTTTGCGCCCGCGTTGGATGCCGATTTCAACTAATTCTCCTACACCTTCCTGATCTAATGTGTTAAACGGATCGTTATCTAAAATTCTGTTGTCAACATAATTATGAATAATCGCATTTACATCGTCGCGGGAGAAACCAAAGGTCATTTGCGTTAAGTCATTAGTACCGAACGAGAAGAATTGCGCTACTCCTGCAATTTTGTCGGCAACTAAACAGGCTCTCGGAATTTCAATCATTGTACCATACAAATAGTCAATTTTCAATCCGAATTTGGCTTCTACTTCTTTTTGCACTTTGTCGGCAATTGCTTTTTGGTGTTTCAATTCTTCCACATTAATGGTAAGCGGCACCATGATTTCCAACATCGGTTTGCATCCCTCTTTCATCAACTCAGCGGTAGCTACGAATAATGCACGAAATTGTGTTTCGGTAACTTCCGGATATACAATTCCGAGGCGCACGCCGCGCAATCCCATCATGGGGTTCACTTCATGAAGTGCGTCAATACGTTGTCTAATTTCTTCGAAAGGCATCTTCATTTCGGCAGCCAATTCGCGTTGTTTTTCTTCGGTTTGAGGTACGAACTCGTGTAACGGCGGGTCCATCAAACGGAAAGTCAATGGTTTCGCGTCCATTACTTTCAAGGTTCCTTTTGCCGCTTCTTTGATGTAAGGCTCAAGTTCATTCAAAGCTACCACGCGTTCGGCAGTATTTTCAGCCAAAATCATGTTGCGTAGTTTTGCCAATGGTTGCTCACTATTTTTACCGTAGAACATGTGCTCAATACGGAACAGTCCGATACCTTCCGCACCAAAGTGGATAGCATTTTCCGCATCTTCCGGTGTATCGGCATTGGTACGCACGCCCATCGTACGATATTTATCTACAATTTTCATGAACTCTTGGAAACGTGGATTTTCCGTAGCATCCACCATTTCAATTTTTTGATCATAAATCCAGCCTTTGGTTCCGTTTAAGCTAATCAAATCGCCTTCTTTAAATTCTTTGCCGGCAATTTTAATTTTGTTATTATTCAAATCAATATGAACGGCGTCGCAACCTACAATACAACATTTTCCCCATCCACGGGCAACCAAAGCAGCGTGGGAAGTCATTCCGCCGCGTGCGGTTAAAATACCGTCCGCCGCGCGCATACCTTCCACATCTTCAGGATTGGTCTCTTCACGAACCAGGATACATTTTTTACCTGCGCGAGCAAATTCAATCGCTTTTTCGCTGGTGAGCGCAATGATACCTACCGATCCGCCGGGACCTGCCGGAAGACCTTTTGCCAAAACGGTATATTTTGCTTCGTCTTTGCTATCCAAAATCGGGTGTAATAACTCGTCTAATTGCGCAGGATTCACACGCAGTACCGCTTCCTGTTCGGAAATTCTGCCTTCGTGGAACATATCCAACGCCATGTTCAAAGCAGCTACGCCGGTACGTTTTCCTACGCGGCATTGCAGCATATACAATTTACCTTCTTGAATAGTAAATTCAATGTCCAACATATCTCTATAGTGATCTTCCAATTTGCAACGGATGTCGAAAAGTTCTTTGTAGATTTCCGGCATCAGCTCTTGCATAGAAGCTAAATGTTTGTTTTGCTCATTTTTAGTATCGTTGTTCAACGGGCTTGGAGTACGAATACCTGCTACCACATCTTCTCCCTGCGCATCAATTAACCATTCTCCATAGAAAATGTCGGCGCCATTAGCGGGATCGCGGGTAAAAGCTACGCCGGTTGCAGAGCCTTCGCCCATATTTCCGAATACCATAGCTTGCACATTTACAGCAGTTCCCCAGTCATCCGGAATACCTTCAATTCTTCTGTAAGAAACCGCTTTTTTACCGTTCCAGCTTTTAAAAACCGCTTTGATACTGCCTTCTAATTGTACGCGTGCATCATCGGGAAATTCAACACCAATGTGTTTTTTTACTAATGCTTTAAACTCTTCCGATAATTGTTTCAATTCATCCGCTGTAAGATCGGTATCTGATTTATAACCGCGGGCATGTTTAAATTCATCTAATTTTTCGTCTAAAATTTTACGAATTCCTTTTCCTTCGGCAGGATCCAAACCTTCGGCTTTTTCCATTACCACGTCGGCATACATCATAATGAGGCGACGGTAAGAGTCATATACAAAACGAGGATTATTGGTTTTCTTAATTAACCCGGGGATCGTTCTAGAAGTTAAACCGATATTCAATACGGTATCCATCATGCCGGGCATCGAGCTGCGTGCACCTGAGCGGCAAGACATTAACAATGGATTTTCGGCATCGTCATATTTTAAGCCCATTACTTTTTCCACAAACTCCATGCCTTTCCATACTTCCGGCATCATGGATGCAGGCGCTTGGCAGTTATTGGCGTAATAAGCGGTACAAGCTTCGGTGGTTACAGTTAATCCTGCAGGTACAGGAAGACCTAAATGACACATTTCGGCAAGGTTTGCTCCTTTGCCGCCCAACAGGTTTTTCATGTCGGCTTTACCTTCGGCAGTTTTTCCTCCAAAGGTATAAACATACTTTACATTACTCATTTTCAATTAATTTAATGGTTGAAATACTAATTATTTTCGCTTTTAAAATCGGTTGCGAAGGTACATTTTTTTTCGTTATATGCAACCACGTAAAGTGAGAGTTTCACCGCCGTGCTTTTTGTTATCACAGCTCGTCATTCCGAGCATAGCGATGAATCTCATGCAAAAATAGTCAACTATTTAAGTACATTAATTTCAAAAATTTAGCAAAAAAACATTGCGTATTAATTTTCTATTACTTTTGTGCGTTTATTGTCTTAAATGTAATAAATTATGAAACAAATTTACCTCACTTTTTTCGCAATAGTCTTGTTGGGCATTTCTCCAATGCGGGCGCAAAGTACCGAAGGAACAGAATTTTGGGTAACCTTTGGGCAAAATCTTTCATATTCATCCTCTTCTGTTAATTTACAGATTCGTATTGTAAGCGGTAACCAACTTACCACAGGAACCATCTATTTCACCGATTTAGGAACGTCGCATCCTTTTACTATTCCGGCACAACAGGTATATACATATAATATTACCGATAACACTGAAAAAGCAGCTGTGTATAACCTTGTAACGGGTGTATCTAATCGAAGCATTCGTATCGTCACTAACGACCATCCGGTTACGGTTTATGCTTTAAATCAAGCAGAGTATACAACCGACGCCACCAACATTTTGCCAGTAATATCCTTAGGTACAGAATATTATCAGATATCATATCCTTATACACATGATAGCTACGCTGTGATTGCCATTGAAAATGATACGGAAATAAAACATAATGGAACTCTTATTCCCTATCAAGGAGGGAAACTTAATGCAGGACAAGTATATTACAGGAGTAATTCGAGCGATATGACCGGTGATCATATTACTTCTGACAAACCCATTGCTTTTTTTGCAGTCGCTCGAAGTTCTTTGATCCCTTCTGGTTATAGTGCTCTTGATCATTTAATGCAACAATTGGCGCCTGTAAACACTTGGGGCAAGACTTTTTTTGTGCCGGTTTCACATCTTGTCAAAGATAGAGTGCGTATTGTGGCATCACAAGATGGGACCAATATTACCCAAATTGGAGGCGAACTGAAATCTGCAGCAGGTTCCCAGATGACCCTTACCAATCTACAAGCCGGTCAATTTGTTGAGTTGGAAGTTACCTTAGATAATAATGGTTGTTATATTCAATCCGACAAGCCGGTTGGAGTTTGCGCTTATCTTACCGGATGTGCATATAATGGTTTCTGGATCTCTGACCCTGCCCAAAGCTGGCTGCCGGCAATAGAACAATCGATAAGCAATGCGTTGATTGCCCCTTTTATACCGAACGGCGTTACTGCATTAACCGCACATTATGCCTTAGTAGTTACTCCTACTGCCACGAAAAACAATACCATGGTTTCCATCGGCGGAGCATCGCCTGTCCCTTTGACCGGTAGTTGGTTAGATCATAGCGCAGCAGGAATGTCGTTCTGCAGTATGCTGCTCACTGATGAAGCAGCATCATACCATTTTATCAATAACGCAGGGCTTATTATTTTGTGTTACGGAGTTGGCGAAGCCGAATCCTATTATTATCTTTCCGGTTCTGCTATGCGTGATTTACAAGCGGCTTTTTACGTAAACAATATACACTTTCAGGAATTGCCCGATCTTTTTTGTACAAATGATATTGAATTTCGTGCAGAAATAGATGGAATGGGAATAATTGTAGACAGTTTAAAATGGTTTATTAACGGAAAAGAGGAGATTGCAGCCCGGGATTTAGAAACATGGAGTAAAACTTTTGCAGCCGGAAATTATCTAATAAAATTAGAGGTTCATTCTGATGATGGAAAAGTTAAAGTAGTAGAAGGCACTTTAAACATCGGCGCTCAAATTTCAGCCACACCCATGCCAGGCACAGGTGGCAGCGTAGAAATCATCGAAGAAGCAGAATGCTACAAAATGGGTGAGTCGGTTACTTTAATTGCCACACCTGCAACCGATTACGTATTTGAGCACTGGAAAGTAAACGGCATAACGGTTTCTACTTCTTCTACCATCACCGTTACCGTTACCGGAGACAGCGCCTTTGTTGCCCATTTCAGGTTAAATACTTACGATATTACCACATCGGTAAATCCACCGGGAACCGGCACCACTACCGGATCCGGTACCTATAGCTACATGGAATCCATAACCGTAACGGCAGAACCCAAAGACTGTTACCGCTTTGTAAGCTGGACAGAAGGAGACGTACCCATTCCCGGGGCAGGAGCTTCCTATACTTTCACCGTAAACGAAGACAGAGACTTGGTGGCAAATTTTGAATTGAACCACTACGACATTATCCTGTCGGCAAACCTTCCGGAGGGCAACATCGTTTCAGGCGGTGGCGCCAATATTGCCTGCGGAACCTCTGTAACCGTAGTAGCAACACCCGATGACTGCTATGACTTTATTGAATGGACAAACATACATGGCACCGTAGTTTCCACCGACTCAATGTTTACGTTTACCGTGGACAGGGACAGTACCTTTGTGGCAATCTTTGCGGTGAAAACCTACAACGTTGACTTGTGGTTAACTGCAGACCCACCCGAAGGAGGCACATATACAGGTGGCGGTCCAAACATCCCCTGTGAGGATATTATAACCATAACGGCAGTACCCAACGAATGCTTTAACTTTGTCAGCTGGACTGTTGACGGTGTACCCATTCCGGGGGCAGGAGCTTCCTATACGTTTATGGTAACCGGGCACCGTGACCTGGTGGCCAATTTTGAGCGTAAAACCTTTGACGTTGTCTTATCGGCAAATCCGGCAGTGGGAGGTAACACGGTTTCAGGCGGTGGCATCAGTATTGCCTGCGACACAGAAATAACCATAACAGCAGAACCCGGCGAATGCTATAACTTTGTAAACTGGACGGAAGACGGCGTA
>Ga0209737_10004111_pt1 | contig 10231 bp, 6 predicted proteins | sample TergutCu122P3_FD_187284 | JGI IMG/M metagenome (GOLD analysis project Ga0209737, IMG submission 187284) | Cubitermes ugandensis P3 segment gut microbial communities from Kakamega Forest, Kenya - Cu122 P3 (SPAdes) (version 2) | ecosystem: Host-associated > Arthropoda: Insects > Digestive system >...
GGTCGATTATGTTGTGATCAAGATCCCCCGCTGGCCGTTCGATAAGTTCCGCACAGTCGACAGACACCTTGGCACCCAAATGAAGAGCACCGGAGAGATAATGTCCATCGGACGCACCTTCGAAGAAGCCATCCTGAAAGGACTGAGGTCCCTGGAGATAGGTGTCAAGGGCCTAGACAGCATCGACATGACGGATGAGGAAATAACGATCGAACTGACCCACGCCACCGATAAAAGAATATTTGCGATGGGAGAGGCTCTCAGAAAAGGCTGGGAGCACGAAAAGATCGCCGACCTGACAAAATGGGACGTCTTCTTCGTGAAGAAGCTGGCGAACATCATCAACATGGAGAATAAGATCAAAAAAGGACCCCTTACCAAAGAGCTTCTCAAAGAAGCGAAGTACATGGGATTCTCAGACGAGACGATAGCCGAACTCACAAAAAGACCGGAAGCGGACATAAGAAAAGAAAGGATATCTTACGGACTGGTCCCGGTGTACAAGATGGTGGATACCTGCGCCGCGGAGTTCGGTGCCGAAACGCCGTACTTCTATTCAACGTACGGCACGGCAAGCGAAGTAAGAACAGACGCAGAAAGAAAGAAGGTCCTGATAATAGGAAGCGGACCCATCAGGATAGGCCAGGGGATAGAGTTCGATTACTGTTGCGTCCACGGAGTGATGGCCGTCCAGGAAGAAGGAGTGAAAGCGATAATCATCAACAATAATCCGGAGACCGTCTCCACCGATTACGACGTATCTGATTGTCTGTACTTCGATCCGATAACAATGGAGGATGTCCTGAATGTCATCGACGCCGAGGAGATCGACGGCGTGATAGTCCAATACGGAGGACAGACCAGCGTGAACCTGGCGGTGGACCTCGGCAAAGCGCTGGCGGGAACAAAGACAAAGGTCCTGGGAACAAGCCCGGACAATATGGACGTGGCCGAGGACAGAAGAAGATTCTCGCAGCTGATGGATGATCTGGGCATAAAGCAGCCCAGATCGGGAACGGGTTACTCGTTCGAAGAAGCTAAACAGATCGCGGAAGGCATCGGATACCCGGTGCTGGTAAGGCCGTCCTATGTTCTGGGCGGAAGAGCGATGGAGATCGTTTACTCCACGGATGAACTGAGAACTTACGTTGATACCGCCGTAAGAGTATCGAGGAACCATCCCATACTGGTGGACAAATATCTCACAGAGGCGATCGAAATAGATGTAGACGTGGTCTCCGACGGTAAAGATGTTTACATCGGCGGGATAATGGAGCACATCGAATATGCCGGATGCCATTCGGGCGACGCAACGATGATCCTCCCTCCTTTCACATTATCGCAGGAGATAATCGACGAGATCGTCGAGATCACCAACAAGGTCGCATTGGCGCTTGAGATCAAAGGCTTAATGAACGTGCAGCTGGCTGTCAAGGATAACGAAGTATACATGATCGAGGCCAACCCCAGAGCCTCTCGTACGATACCGTTCATCTCGAAGGCGACAGGGATCCCTCTGGCAAAGATCGGAACGAAGATCATGCTGGGCAAGACCCTGAAGGACTTCGGATTATCGGGATACAAAGCGATAGAGCACTATGCGGTCAAAGCATCGGTCTTCCCCTTCCTTAAGCTGCCGGGCGTGGATTCCATCCTCACGCCGGAAATGAAAAGCACCGGAGAGGTAATGGGCATCGACAAAGATTTTGATATCGCTTATTACAAAGCTCTCACCGCTGCGGGCAACAAACTGCCCATGGAAGGCGGAGTTTATATCACGGTCAACGACTCGGACAAAGAGAGGGTGCTCCCGGTGGCAAAAGAGCTTCTGGGTATGGGATTCCTCATCTATGCCACCAAGGGAACATCCACTTACCTGAGAGAGAACGGAGTGGAGACAACAACGGTCTTCAAAATAGACGATCAGATGAAGCCGAATGCCATCGGCCTTATGAGAGAAGGAAAGATCAACCTGATCATAAACACCCCGTCGCAGAAATCCGGTCCCGTAAGGGACGGGCACAAGATGAGAAGACTTGCCGTTGAGTTAGAGATACCGTTCCTTACCACCATACAGGGAGCGGATGCGGCGGTTGCCGCGATCAAAGTGGCAAAGCATCAGAGCTTCTCGGTAAGATCAATGAAAGAATTCCATATGCTTTGATCATTTGGTCTTCTTTACCGGTCCCTTTGCTTTTCCTTGAGTTGTTCCCTTGGCAGGCCCTTTGGCCGTTCCTTCGGTCGTCCCTTTGGCAGGTCCTTTGGTCGTTCCCTTGGTTTTTCCCTTCATTATCATGACCGATGCAGCAAGCACTGCGATCAATGCACCTACGCCGATCAAAACGAAAAGAAGGATGTTGCTTCCTGTTTCTCCGCTGCCGCTGGTGGTGGCGAAGTCGGTGTTCTTGGTGACCACGAAAGATGAACCTGAGGTGAAAGGCATACCGTCTTTGAGTATTCCCGGCATTTCGGTTGTTCCCTGCGCAGGTCTGATGCTGATGACGTAGGTCGCACCGTATACGCCCATCTCCTCTCCGGAACTGCCCTTTTCTATACCGTTCACAACCCATTTGATGCTCTTATCCTCTCTCAGAATGATCAGGTATGTCTGTTTGACCACTTCCCCGTATACTACATCAATGCTTCCTATCTGGATGTTCGAGGCGTTGGTAACAACATTGCCGGAAGCATCCTTCCAGTCGATCAGGCGGTAATCTTTAAGGTACGACGTTGACGGGAGCGTGATCGTTCTTTTTCCCGTCTGATCTCTGTATTCCGTGGCGTAGGTCTCACCCTGAATGCTGAATTTTGTGGAGACCGCCGAGTATCTTATGTTATTTGCTGCGGAAAAGTCTGTTTTTCCGTAAACAAGAATGTATGCGGTGCTTTCCAGAACGAATTTCCCGGTGATCGATGCAGGATTATCCAGATCTTCGATCAGCGTCGGAGGACTGCCTATGGTCAGAACATCATAGATCTTGAACGTGCTCCCGTCGGATATCTGGACGGTGCCGGTAATCGTTCCGGTCCTGACATGGACAGCCGAGTTCAATGCACCCGATCCGACCTTCATCGTTCCTTCCACGTATAATCTTCCGGTCCCGAGGCATTCGAAGGTGCTGCTTCTTTTGTCGCCGATGACGAGTGTTCCGTCCTTCTTCACATCCAGGGTGCCCGGCACCTCTGTTCTGTTGACATCGGTGTTGTTGATCGTCATCATGCCTCCCGATGCGACCGCAACTGTTCCCCTGGCATCGATCAGCAATTTTCCTGTTATTTCCGCTTTCCCTTCTACGGTCAGCGTCACGTTCGCCGGTATTGTCAGGGAGAATCCCTTATCTTCCAAAGTAACGCCGGCCTTGACCTTTGCGTCTGCCGAAAGCACCGCATCTCCCAACAGGGAAACGGTATCTCCCGCAACAGCTTTTTCAAGCTCTTTCACTAGATCGAAGGTGTATATGGTGAACACCGTGTTCTCGGTGACGGTAAAGGATGATCCGGCTGTGAAAAGGTCGCCGTCTTTAAAGATGAACGGCAGGTCCCTGTATCCGGGCGCCGATCTGATGTCCACTGTGTAAGTTGTGCCGTAAGCGGCATTCTCTTCAAAGGAACTGCCCTTTTCCGCTCCGTTCACAATCCATCTGATACTCTTGTCATCTGTGAATGTTATCTTGTATGTTTGTTTTACGGCATCGGCGGTTATGTCGCCGCTCCCGATCTTTACGCCGGAGCTGTCGGTGACCGTCTGGCCGGAGCTGTCCTTCCATGCGGTGACGCGGTAATCCTTAAGTTCGGACGTCTGCGGGATCACGATGTTCGGCTTAGCCGCCGAATCTCCGTATTCCGTTGCATAGGTTTTGCCCTGAAGCATGAATTTTGTTGAAACAGACGAATTCTTTATGTGGGCGGTGCTGAAACTCGATTCTCCGTATACCAATATGAATGCGGGACCGATCGTAGTAACTCTTCCGGATATTATCGTATCGTTCCTGTCCGTGGTAAGCGAAAGGGGTTCTCCGACGACCATTAATCTCTTTATTATGAAATTGCTTCCGCTGGATAATCGAAGCTCGCCGGTCACTGTTGTACTATAAACATTCACGGTGGAACTGGATGATCCGAAGCCTATGTTCATCGCTCCGTCGATAAATAATATTCCCGTTTCAGAGAAGTCAAGTGTGCTGCTGGCCATCCTGCCGATGTTGGCGGTTCCGCCCTTTTTGATCTCAATGGCACCGGATATCTTCGCAGTGTTTATTCCGCTGTCCACATTCATCAATCCGCCGGATTCGATGTACAATCGCGAACCGGCCTCAATGAAAAGTTCACCCGTCACGGAAAGCGTTCCTTCGATGTGTAACCTCACGCCTTCCTGTATCGTAAGCGAGAAACCCGAGTCTTCAAGAACGACGCCTTTCTTGACCGTGGCATCCCTCTTGAGCACGGCATCATCCGACAAGATGATCCTGCTGCCGCTGGCGGCGCTGTCGAGCGCCGCCGCAAGATCGTAATCGGGATCGGCATCACTCGTTCCGCCGCCGGCGAACGCTGCGGCGGATACGCTGACAAGCATGATCAGACCGATCGCAACGAACAGATTATTTCTACTGAGCATCATCCTTCCCTGCCAAGAATATCATCGTGCTTGTATAAAAGCCCGTTATAATTGATCACAACATCTTCAGCTGCCCGGTTATCTTATCCAAAACCGTGTTCGAGGCGGGACCTATGCCCAAACAGGTGTACGTTCCGGGTTCCAACTGGGTCCTTCCCGCATCACATACTATAGCGGTTGTTAAATTCTGGGCCTCGGCCATTGCTTTGAACTCAAAGAGCTCGCGTTCCGAGTTGACCCTCAGGACGACCTTGGTCTGCCCGCTCATCATCCAGCTGTCAAAAGCATCCGGATCCTTCTTTTTACATGCGAACGAACAGATGACCGCAGCGTGCGACGCCTGCGCTGCGATCTTCCCTTTGCCCATTTTGAGATCGTTCCTCATAAGGATGACCATTTTGCAGTCTCCGTCAAGGTGGCCTGCGACGCGAATTCGGAACATAATGACCCCAATACGGTGGTTGATGATAAAGTTGTCAGTGCAATACCTCGGCATCGACCCTCGTATCGTTGTTAAAGATTCATTTACTACTCACCAGTCGCTTATCGGCCACTTATCGGCCACTTATCGGCCACTTATCGGCCACTTATCGGCCACTAAAGTACCTCTAAAGTGCCACAAAGTACCATCATTGTGGTAGCATTCTCCTGACAAATTGTCATTTTTTCATCTTTTGAGCGGGAACTAACTTTCCCGTTTTCTTTCCGCCTGCTCTTTTGATATATCCTTCTTCGACAAGTTTTGACACGGTCCTTCTTACAGTTCTTTCAGGTATGCCTGTCCTTTCAGATATTTTTACAGTAGTATTAACTTCCCCCACGCAAATCAGTGCATATATTTCTGACTCTTTTTCCGATAAGTTAGAGGGGTCTATAGCTACGTCATCTAATGCCTCTCTAACATACGGTAGCGGACGTTTGAAAATAGCAGTAAAGAAATACGTTGATTCAAATATCGGGGGGTCCAGACCGATCTCTGCCATATCTTCCCGCATCTTCTTTACTCCGGTACCAAGTTTTTCAATATAATCAGCCCTGCAAAGCAATTCTGCGATGATCAGGTTGCGGGCAACGCTCTTCTCTCCGAGTTTGTCTAAGGTCATCCCCTTAGGAAGTCCGCCCGGGTTGGTGATCTCCACGCGATCGTCGAATATCTCTATCTGAACATTCGCCCCCTCTTCGAAATAGTTCCGATGACATACTGCATTGATGACCGCTTCTCTTAACGCATCTTCGGGTAGTTCCAATATCTCTTTGCGCTGTACTCCTCCTCCGAATTCATAACGGAGATTCAGATGCTTTTTCAGGAAGGCCATGGCATCGTCAATGTTGTCCAGCATTCCGCCGTTAAAGAACTTGGCATCGAGTACCTTGTATTTATCCAGACCTTTGAAAAGAACACATGCGACCTTTGCATATGAAAAATGGTTATCTTTATTGTTATCTCTGAAGAACAGCGCCCCCGCGTTTGTGTACACTAGTTCATTTTTGTTGTTTCTGCCTGCACAATTCAGGCTCTGCAGAACATGTTCACGAGGCAAAGCGCTATCGATCTCAGCTTTCCTGATGAACTTTTCATATGCTGCAACGCTGAAGTTTTCATCGACTGGATAATTGTTCCTCACAATTGTATCATAACGGATTATCCCCTCCGATTGCAGGAAATCGAATATTTCTTCGGTACTGAGCTTTTGTGAATTCGGGCCGATGCGGATATAGAAACCATCGGAGCATGCGTATGGTTTCTTTGTTCCTTCTTGTACCGTGACAATGATGACCTTCCCGCAGATATCGAGAGAAGTGTCGGGCCTCGGCACAACATTGTTGATGGTGTCTTGTATTCTTGAACGTGCGTTGTTGCCGGTATCTGTTCCGACGATCCTTCCGTGGTCGTCGACCCCTATGAATATCCTGCCTCCCGAAGCATTCGAAAACGCACACGTCTCGATCGCAAGGCTCTTGTCCGGGGACCTTTTGAATTCTATATTATATCCTTCTCCTTCACGAATGATCTTGCTCAGATCTTCGATCTTGGTGTCAAGTGCGACCCTATTGTCCATAATGTAACCTCCTTTATGCAAGGTGTTCCTTCTCAGAGGACGATATTCGGGGTCGCAGGCCGTATCGTTCTCTTGGTTCAAAGCAGCGACTAAAATGCTTCCGTTACCCATTATCGCTGCCGGCCGAGATCTGTTTCCTTACTGAAAGAATGATGGCAGAGAGAGTATATAAGCTCTCCATTGGGGTGTCCGAAAATGCCGAAAGTGACTGAAAACAGAAAAAAACAACTATCTAACCGTCGAAGTCGGGCAATACGCTTTTTTATCAAAACGCCTAACGGTATTCTATGGCAATGATCGACATAGAGTACAGGCATTCGGCCGAACCCCCCGAAGATGAGAACCTGAGAAGGTGGTCCGTCGAAGAGATGTCCGATTACCTTAAGGGATTGGTGGTCGAGATGCAGATGTCCGATATCTCGGCAAAGTATATCAGCACCGAAGGGGAAGGACCCAACATGGTGTTCGTCAACGGCAGGAAGATCACCGATATTCTCGTAGGATTGGAGATAAAACCTCTTGACGTGGACGAAAGCTGCGACCACGGAAAGGTACAGATCGTTAGTTTCGGGCGTCCGACAACGGAATGGAGAAGGGACGTGATCGAAGATATCCCCGACGTACTGGTAAAGAACGCCATATCGAAAGTGTACGGCGATATCCTCAAAGACAGAATCCTTTAATTGGGCGACCCTATCTACGGTCGATGTTCGAGATAGTAAAAAGAGACGGGCTCGCAAGGATCGGCAAGTTCCAGACAAGGTCCGGTATATTAGAGACTCCGGCGCTTCTTCCGGTGATAAATCCGAAGATAGGAACGATATCCCCGAGAGAACTGTACGAAGAGTTCGGTTTTTTTGCTATTATAACAAACTCATACATCATCAAGAACACTCCCGAACTTAAAGCAAAGGCTCAGGAAATCGGTCTGCATAAGATGCTCGATTTTCCCGGAGTGATAATGACCGATTCGGGAACATTCCAGAGCCATATGTACGGCGAAGTGGAAGTCTCCAATGAGGAAATGATAGAATTCCAGAAGAGCATCGGCACAGACATCGGTACCGTTCTGGACATCTTCACAGAGCCTTTCTGGTCGAAAGAAAAGACTGCGCAGTCCATAGAGTTAACACTTGAAAGAACGAAGCACGCCTGCGAGATAAAGGGAGAAATGATGATCAACGGCGTTGTTCAGGGTTCGATATATCAGGATCTGAGAGAGGACTGCGCCAGGAAGATGGCATCGATGGACGTGGATGTCCATCCGATCGGAGGTGTCGTTCCGCTTATGGAGCAGTACAGGTATCTGGAATTGGTCGATGTTATCATCTCGTCGAAGAAAGGTCTCAATCCAAACAGACCGGTGCACCTTTTCGGCGCAGGGCACCCGATGGTGCTTGCGCTTGCGGTGCTGATGGGATGCGATCTTTTTGATTCCGCTTCATACGCAAAGTTCGCCAGGGATGACAGGATGATGTTCATCGACGGAACATACCGTCTTCAGGATATGCAGTCCCTCGACTGCAGCTGCCCCGCATGCCGCGGCCTTACTTTGGAAAGGCTGAGAAAGATGAACTCCGCAGAAAGAACTAAACTCATCGCAAGGCACAACCTCTACCAAATAAAGGATGAGATGGCTTTAGTAAAAAGATACGTCAGGGAAGGCCGCCTCTGGGAGCTGGTGGAGATCAGATGCAGATCCCATCCCGCCATGCTGGACGCGCTGAGGAGGCTGGAGGAGCACCGGGAGTTCCTTGAAAGATACGATCCCATCAGCAGGGACGGCGCACTGTTCTATACCGGGACCGAAACAAGAGGAAGGCCGGTGTTCGGAAGATACATATCCAGGATCATGGAGAATTATATTCCGGAGACGGAAAAGGCCGCCCTGTTCTACGACGAAGGTAACAAACCGTACGGAAGAGCAATGGCAGCGGATTTCGACAGAGCGAGAAGAGCAGGATACACCCCGGTGGTGATCTCTCCTTTCGGACCAGTTCCGGCAGAGCTTGACGAGATCTATCCGATAGCGCAATCCGTGTTCCCGAAAATGGAGGATATGGACACCATCCTTGAGTCGGAGTCGTACACGGTGGATTTCCTTGAAAGCAAGTTCGCCGAAGCGGTGAACGGCCACGAGGTGCCGGATGACGGCACGGAGGAGTATGACGCCGATCTGATCAGAGCGAAAGCGGTATCCGGGTATCAGTTCGGTATCGATGCGACAAACGCTCTTTTCAAAGGAAAGATAGAGCTGGTCATAAGCAGGAACACCGGCAAGATAAGGAACGTGATCTCCGACGGAGAACACGTGCTTTCGATGCGTGCGGGAGACGGTTTCTACACTCTGAGGAAAGAAGGCGCCGACCGTATCGCGGCGGCAGTCCCGGCACCGTTCATGAGAGTTGCAGTGAACAATGATGCTGTTCCGTTCGTATCGGACGGAAGGAACGTGTTCTGTCAGTTCGTCACCGGATGCGATGATGATCTTAGGCCGATGGAAGAAGTGATGGTCACCGACGAAAAAGATAAAGTGATCGCCACCGGGCGCATGATCCTGACAGCTGAAGAGATCAGATCATTCAAAAAGGGAGTCGCCGTCAAGGTCAGAAGCGGGTCCGGAGACGAGGCCTGACGCTTCTTCGGCCGCCTTGATGCAGGCCATGAGATCATCCGCCGTGTTCCTCATCGTTCCTGCGTTGTCCGAGACTATCTTCATCAACAGTACATTTCCCTTTAGTTCCGTTGAGATGTATCCTTCGTTGTCCGGGGATACGGAATCGAAGACGGCCCTCGCCGTTCTTTCGTCGTCGTACTCAATGCGTATATCAAGAGAGATCATGGTTCACTTCTTTTGATTAAGAATGAATTCGCAGATCGCTTCTCCCACTTCTTCTGTGGTCATCTTCCCGCCAAGGTCCGGCGTGGTGAATTTATTATCCAGACAGTGTCTGACGGACCTCTGGAGCATCTTCCCTTCTTCCGGATAGCCTTGGTTATCGAGAAGCATCTGCGCCGCAAGCACAGCCGCTATCGGATTCGCTTTCTTCTGGCCGACGATGTCCGGTGCAGAACCGTGAATGGGCTCGAACATGCTCACTCCGTTCGGGTTGATGTTGCCGCTCCCTCCCATACCCAGACCTCCCTGGAGCTGTGCGCCCAGATCGGTAAGTATATCTCCGAATAGATTGGGGGCGGCAACGGTCCCGAATGTCTCCGGCCTTACTATCATGGCCATCGCCATTGCGTCGACGTACATGAAGTCCAGGCCGAGACCGTATTCTTTTGCCTTCTCTTCGAAGATCGCCCTCTGCATTCCGTAAATGTGGGTGCAGACGTTCGCTTTGTCGACAAGAGTGACCTTCTTCTCGTTCCTGGCGATCGCATATCTGAAAGCGTAGTCGGCGAATCGTGTGATGCCTTTCTTTGAAAGGAGGCCCACCTCGAATGCAAAGTCATCGTTGTTTGATGAACTTGTTCTCAGATCGATCTCAAGATCGTACATTTCTCTTTTGACCTTGACGTGCGCATCTTTTTTGCTTCCGCCGAATGTCCC
>Ga0209737_10004112_pt1 | contig 10229 bp, 8 predicted proteins | sample TergutCu122P3_FD_187284 | JGI IMG/M metagenome (GOLD analysis project Ga0209737, IMG submission 187284) | Cubitermes ugandensis P3 segment gut microbial communities from Kakamega Forest, Kenya - Cu122 P3 (SPAdes) (version 2) | ecosystem: Host-associated > Arthropoda: Insects > Digestive system >...
GATATACATAATATATCCGAAACAGTCCACGATTTGCTTTTACAGAAGAATCAAAACGAATTTTATCTGATCTTATGGGACGAACGTTTTATGGGAGGAAAAGACGAAATCACGATCGAATTTGGCGAACCCCCAAAAGTCATTAATATATATGATACAGTCGGGGGAACGGAAATCATAAAATCATACGACGAAAATGATAAAACAAAATCAATCGAACTTGCTTTGACCGACCACCCTGTAATTTTAGAAATAAAGATGTGATGAAAAACAAAACAAAAAATAAATAACCCTGCCGGGATCAATTTCCGGCAGGGCATTTTATTATGAGTCAGTTTAAATTATTTAACAGCAATTTTTCTTCTGAGTATAACAAGGCATGTAGCACCAATCAACATAATGATCGCGAAAGTGATCATACCTGCGTCGCCTGTCTGAGCAGCGCTTGACGGAGGAGGAGCAACAACAGCGGGAGTAACCACGGCAACCGGAGCTTCTTCTACTGCTGCAACCGGAGCTTCAGGTTCCGGCTCCGGTTCAGGAGCGACTTCAACTACTGGCGGGGCTATAGCCGGGCCGAGGGTAAGTTTCGCGAAGTTTTCAGCGGTTTTTCCGTTGCCTGTACAGCCGGAAGCGATCTGTGTATGTATATGTCCCTGAGCGTCGGGGTCTGTCTGGGCGATAACGATGTTCCAGCCGATTTTTTCGCCTTCAGCTATCTTGTCTTTGTTCAGGAATGTATTTACCGGAATAATTGTTTCATAATATAATTTGCCGTCTTTTAAATCCACCGTATAGTTTTTACCTGCCACAGCTTCATATTCAGCTTTCGCGTCGCCGTGCTGAGCCCATATAACAGAGCCAAGCGAGCCGTTTACGCTGTTTCTGTAAATACCGTATTCAAGCCTGTCCCCGCCTTCATCGGTTGCTGCGGATGCGCTTACCTGGATACAGGAATACTGCCAGCAGTTGCCGTCGCCGTCGTCCAAATCGTTGAAATAGTGTTTCGCGTCTGCAATTATAAGCGTATAAACATTGTTTGCGTCATAAGAAACATAAGCTTCAAAAGTCTGAGCTCTTGCCCATGCTTCGGCGTCGTCGAAAGAGTCGTTCCAGGCATAGGACAAATCACCGGGCTGGACGTCTAATTTGGTGTATTTACTTGTATCGAACTGGCCGAGTACCGGCGCGCTTTCAGCTTTGCCGATTGTGTAGTTGACTTTCTGGTTGTTTGCTTCTTCTTCCCAACCAGCCAATACGGGTAATGCCAAGAAAATTGCCACGAGGAAAATTGCTAAGATCCTTTTCATAAATTTAAACTCCTTTATAAATTTTTGCTTTTTCGTATATTTACAAAAAAACATATATAATTACAAATTATATTATAGCATAACAATTAATAAAAATCAACTAAATTTTTAAAAAATTACAAATTTTTTTTCACAGGATAAAATACACGAATTGCAGTTTAAATTTTAAGTTAAATTTTAACTTTTTCAGGCATTCTTTCCTGAGCGTTTCGACTAAATCATATACCACGGCCCTTTCGTCTTCGGATATATCGTGCCTGCTGTAACGGGCTTTTTGCATGACTTCCGCGATTAGGTTCCAGCCGTCGGAATTGATCATCAGGAAATTAGGGCTGATCCTCTGTGAAAATTCTTTCAGCCCTTCGTCGTTGTGCATGACGAAACCGCAATGTTTCAGGAAAACCAAAATATAGGCGAGCATTTTTATGACCGCGGTATTGGTATTCGCCGATTTGAAATGTTTGAACCTGCTTGAAATAATCAAACGGTTTAATATGAATATAAATCCGCAGAACATTAAAATAATCAAAACAAAATAAAATGCAACAGGAAGCCCTGACGGAGCGCGCCCCCCGGCGCCTTCGTCGTCATCTTCGTCGTCTTCCAATTCTTCCATGAGCAGCATGGAAGCGTCAGGCCCCGGAATCCGGGAGGGAGGCGTGTAGCTGTAAGGCTCGATTTCCGTTTCGTCTTCGTTATATGAAACCGTAGGCTCGAACGGGAGCCAGCCGATCCCCCTGAAATAAACTTCGGGCCATGCGTGTCCGTTGTAGTCATATACGGTAATATAATCCCTGCCGTCTTCCGCCCTTTGTTTTTTCGATGTATCCACAAGATAACCCTCGGAATATCTGGCGGGTACGCCGATAGACCTGAGCATCATTACCATCGACGAGGCGTAAGCAGTACAATATCCTTCTTTTGTGTCGAACAAAAAATTATATACGAAATCCGCCCTGGTATCTATGGGAATCAACGGATTTAATGTGTAGGTATGGTTTTGCGCGAGATATTTTTCTATCGCGAGGGCTTTTTCGTAATCCGAACTTAACCCCATTGTTATTTCTTCGGCTAAGTCTATAACTTCCTGGGGGAAATTGTCTGTGAGCTGCAAATAATGCTCCCGCACAAATTTATTATACAAAACTTCGGAATCGACAAAATCCGAACTGATAAAACTCCCGGTTCCGTCCGTGTTGTAAATATTGTATCTTATCCTGACAATATCTATAATCTCGTCGTATTTATACGGGATATGTATATATCCGTGATATTCCGGCTGGTCGGAATAATCCGGGGACGGGGCGGAATATTCATAAAATGTCCCCTCGTCGACGAGCGTGTCGAACCTGCGGCTTGACATTGACGTAAATTGCTGTCTTGAAAAAAACTGCGCGTCCGGCATAACCTGTTTCAATTCGGGCGGGTTTACAAGCGATAAAAATTTCTGTAGGTCTAACGAAGTATCCATGCGCGAATTATAATAATGCAGGTATTCTTTCATGTCGTCGACCGCTACGGGGCCCGCTCTGTTCAAAACGTTGTCTATCGAATAAAAGTCCGTCGTATAAATCGGATATTTGAAAAGTGAATTTGTGATCTCAACGCTTAAATCAGAATTAGCCTTGAAATTAAACATGCCGCCGTCGATCGTTTCATCGTCAAAAAAATACGGCAGGAACGACCGTTTGCCCCCTGATACCAGATGCTCGATCTTTATTTTGTCGCGTTTCAGTTCCGCGCCTCTTCTCTGATAGGATGCGTTGAATATATTCTGCATGCTTTCGCTGAAAGTTTTAAAGAACGATCTTTCTGGTATATAACTGAATCTCGGTATTAGATTGGATTTTGTCAGTTTGTTATATTCTTCTATCTGTTTTTTATCGGCTTCCTGCCACATATTGCCTGTGTAAATCGTCCCTGTCCAGCCTTTCAGATAAATCACGCTGCTTCTTGTCGTACCGGAAACTTTCAGGATTGCTTTGTCTTTAAATTTCGCGCCGCCGGGCCTGTACAAGAACCCTCCGCCCATACCGCCGTTATATCCGCCGTAAACGCTCGAATCCGAACCGACGAGGGTATATTCGATCGTCGTCGTCAGGAAGTTCATGATCTGTTCCGGCATAGAGAGGTTGAATTTTGCTTTCGGGGATATAAAAGGCTGAACGACCGTGACTGCCGCAAATGCGACCACAAGCGCGAAAATTCCGGCGTATCCGCTTTTTATTGAATATTTCTTTTTGGCTTTGATATTATCTCCGAACCTGATTTTCATTCTTTCGGAAAACGGCTTTTGCGCGAATTCTTTTTTTTCTGTCTGCCGGACTAATTTATCCGCCGCTTTTTTCTCTTTTGCTTCAATGGCCAATCTCTGTTTTTCGATTTTTACCGGGCTTATAAATTTCTCTTTGTTTTTTAACGCTTTGATTTGTCCGACATCATCGATATTAACGATATTATCGATATTATTAATATTATTAATATTAGCGTTATTTGGTTTAACGGTCTTTCTTTTGGGGTTATTTTGTCTGGATTGCCTCGATTGTTTCGTATTTTTCGGATCGCTTAACCCGTAAAACATGAAAAATAATTTATTGCCATGAGATACGGATTTCAACTGCCGGATCAATCTGTCAAGCCGTATGGAGTTTTCGTTTCTGTTCGGCGATTTTACGATTTTCACGATTTCGGATTTGATCGATTTTATGTTTTGCCTGTATTGCATTTTGAACATTTTCAATTTATATTTCGCAAGCCTTTTTTCCGGGAGGGAATTTTCCCTGCCTATGACATAAGCCATATGACTGGATTCAAAAATGTTGATCGAGAACTGCGAGACCCAGAACGCCGCAACCAATGAAAACGAAAAATAAGACGGGATCAGCCCATAGAAAAATCCCGGAAAAACCACCGCGACCGAGAAAAGCAAAGAATAGATAATATTCTTTTTTGAATATACAAGATACGAAAAAATCGCCGCGAATAAAATCCCGACCAGAACCGCCGTAAAATTTATGTATGCCGCAGTCGCGTCATTTGCAGTTTTAGCCAGATCGTAATCCACTATGCTGCCGATTATATATCCCTCCTGGTTGATCCTGTACAAACACAGGTTCAAAGTATAATAAGCCGCGTCTATTATATAATTATAATTAAATATCGCGTAAACGGCGAATCCGCCCGCTCCGAGAAGAAAAGCCGATGCGGTAAAAAGTTTTGACGGGAGAAAATAGATCAATGTAAAAAACAATATCGAAACGGTCAGTGTCAAAATCATGTTCGGCATACTGACTTCGAGCCTGAAAGATTCCGAAACGCACATGATCAATCCTATGCAGACGATAAAAATGCAGAAAAATAAAAATACGATTCCCAAAAACGAGCTTGCGCGGCTCATATTCCCGCTTGCGTCAAGATAGATCGTTTTCACGGCGGTTTTTGGGGCAGACGGATTTTTTTCAATATTATTCGTATTCTTTTTTTGATTGTGAAAGTTATCCATAATTTTAAAATCTCCGCTAATCATTTATTATTTTTATTATTGCTGTATGAAATCGTTCAGGAACATTTCGATGCTGCCGGGCTCGCTGTTTGAAAATTGCACGGCGTTCACGTTTGCCAGGCACAATTCGTCTACAAAATCCGAAGTTTCCCTTTGATTCTTCAAATCCACGGACAGGCAGTTTATGTCGCAGTCGTCAAACGCCGCGAGCGACGATAAAATATCCGCCGTGTTTATATCAAGCCCCTGATTTATGACATAGATGATTTTACTGTGCGTATCGCATACTTCCTGATTTTTCAGTATCGTCTCGGCGGTTATGTTGTCAAAAGAGACCTGCGAAACTGCCAAATGATTAAAAGCCGTGTTAAATTCGCTGAGCGTCGATATATCATACCATACGATACAGCTCTGGAGGGTGTCGTACCAGTATAAAACGCAGCTTTTTCCCTCATATACGCACTTTAAAGCGATGGCCAGCGAAGCCTCGACAACAGCGTCGCCGCTGTCCTCCCACAAATCCGAATCTTCAAATTCGTGGGCCTGCAAATCCGCGATGATCATGATGTTGTTGTCATTCGGGCGGTCATAGACTTTTACGATCAAATCGTCTTTTTTGGACGAAAGTTTCCAGTGTACGGCATTTATGTTGTCGCCCTCGATATAATCGCGTATATGCGATATGATCGTCCTGTCCTCACCGATTTTGCGCCTGTTTTTTTCTTCGCCGTCTTCAGCCGTTATATTTTTCCCTGCGGTGTTATACAATAAAATCCTTTTGGGGAGGACCAGAATTTCTTCTATTATATTAATTGTGCGTTTAAACTTGAAAAGCCCGAATATATCGTAAAGTTCGATTTCTTTTATGCCGACTTCATATAATCCGCGGCGTTTCATGATTATGTTGCTTTTGAAATCGACCGACCTCATTGGGGGGAGGCTCAGGGCGTAGATATGCTCGTCCGCGCTTTTCCCGTTGTCGTCTATCTGTATGATTTTTACTTTTATAAACGGGGTGGGGAGTATGCCTTCGTTTGCGATCCTGATTATGGTTGAAGCCTGTTCCCTTTTGTCATATATTTTTTTGTCGACGGAAACTTCAAATTTCACGAAAGCGTAATTCAAAAGCAGGAGTAGGTAAGACATCAGCGGCAGAATCAAAACAGCGGCAAAAAATACGATGGTTATCCTGTGATACAGAGTCATAATAAAAAAAATAGAAAGCGCAAACGCGAAAAAATAATAGATTCTTGCTCTTTTCATGCGTATAAAATCCTTTCTTTACATCATCAAATCATCTAATTAAAATTATATCAACTTATATTATATTTGTCAACCCAACATTTATCATTAATTTATTATGATATTGTAAAAATTAAAGCGGGCGCATAAAAATTTACGCGCCCGCCGGGAATAATTATTATTACGATTTCAATTAAAATTTATTTCAAAATCATATAGAATCATATAGGGGTTGATATATCCGTTGTTTATGGTCTCTTCTATATTTACAAATATTCCCACTTTTTCCACGACCGCTTTTGTGATTTTGTCAACAGGGCGTTTACTAAGTATTAAATTACAGTCATTGATAATATTATTTGAAAACCCTAATGTCAATCCAAGGTATCCCGTTTCGACAAAGTGATTTCCGGCTTTGTCGTATATGCTCAAAGAACCGCCGATAAATATATTTTTAGTATAATTGTTTTTTCCGAAAACAGAATCTAAATCAAGAATATTTTCATTTATTTCATAAGCGAAAACTCTGCTGTTTTTCGCAACCTGCATCATTTTTATAGAAATGCCGTCTTTTTCAGCATATCCGTAAAGTTCGTCAAATTTATCTTCGACAAGTTTAATATCCGCGGAAATATTACCGCCAGAAATTGTGAATTCATTCACTTTCGGAAAATCATCGAATAAAATTTTCAAAACGATTCCGTTCAGAGCTACGTCGACATATATATTATCATTTAACACAAAAGTGTTTCCGTCAAGTGTCGTAATTGAAAGTCCGCCATACTTATCCAAGAAATTCGACCTTTCTATGGGTATTTGCGTTTCGGGTATTTGCATTTCTTCCGTTATTACAATAGCGAGTTCGTTTTTATCGCCTTCCTGTATTCTCATAACAGTTTCGATAACCGCGTCGCCGAACTGTATTATCTCAGGCGTGCGGTAGATTTCATATTCTCCCTCGACAAACCCCTTGAACGGAATATACTGCGTATTGTTATACACGACCGCAGCGGCCGAAACAACAAGAATAAGGCTTATAAATACCGCAGCGTATATCAATATCCTGCGTTTTACGGATAAATTACGTTTTACCGACGGTTTTATATTTTGCATATTCGCAAATATATTATTTTTCAAATCGTCCGGCATTTTTTTATTTTTATATTCTTCTGTTAAATTTTTATTAAACATTTTTAATACTCTCCTCAATCAAAATTTTTTTTTGTGGCTGCAATTTGTCTTTTAAAATTTCCCGCCCGCGTTTCAACCTCATTCGGACTGCGGAACTTGTGGTTTTGAGGATTTTTGCGATTTCTTCTGTTTTGTATTCTTCTATGTAAAACAAATACACGGCGTATTTTATTTTATCGGGAAGAACCGAGAGGATTTCATAAAGCGGGCCGTCGATTTCTCCGATTTCGTCAGTCAAATCGAAATCATAGCTGATTTGCTCAATCTCAAAATCTTCTTCATGCATGGTGTTATATTTTTGCTTCCTGTAAATATCGGTGCAGCAATTTATGGAACATCTGACAAACCACGCCTTTTCATGATTTTCGTCTTTGAAATTCGGTTTGTTTTTCAAATAATTCAAAAATACATTCTGGCATGCGTCCGCCACGCTTGATTTATCATAATTATATAATTTCGTCATGCAAATTTTATAAACCAAATCGGAATATTTTTCGACGATGTAAGCATTTTGATTATTATTTTCGGGATTATAATCCATATTTTTGTTTTCGCCCCTTTCGGTTTAGTTGGTTTAATTTATATTTTAACTTTTTAGGAATTCCTTTTCATATTATAAAACGATTTTATAGTTAAAATTGTAACATAACGGATAAGAAAATATATTAAAAATATTAAAATAAAATTTCAAGGGTATTGCAAATAAAAAAATTATCTGATATAATAAAATATAATGTAAATGACTGAATTTATTATTTATATTACCAAAAGAGATAAAAGAGATAAAAATATATATCAGGAGGTTTATTTAATGAACGAACAGAGCGAAAAAAAAGAAGTGAAACAGCGCATTAAAAAACTTTCATCGGGTGACTTATCTATTTTTTGTTTCCAGTTAGCTTTGATTTTAAAAGCGGGGATCCCGTTAAACGAGGGGTTGAACACTTTGGGCGACGAAGCTTCCGAAACGGATGATAACAAACAGAAAATAAAGGGGGTACTCGGAAAAACAGTACGCAATATGGCGGCTTCTGTCGAAATAGGCGACCCGTTGTCTTATGCCATGAAAAAAGAAGGCGTTTTCCCGGACTATGTAATCAATACGGTTGAAATAGGCGAGGGGACAGGAAAACTCGACAATGTTCTGGAGGCTCTCGGAGATTATTATGAAAGAGACCAGTATATGAAAACAAAAATCAGGAACTCTATGATGTATCCCATATTTTTGTTTATAATCATGTCGGTGGTCATCGTACTTCTGGTCAGCAGGGTGTTCCCGATATTCAGCAGCATGCTTGAGAGCATGGGCGGATCAATGTCCGAAACGAGCGAGGCGATCTCGGCGTTTACCGGAAGCCTTGCCGCAGGCGAATATACGATGTATATCATTTTGGCTCTGGCGGCGTTAGCCGTTATTATAGCCGTTTTCGCGAAAACAAAGCCGGGCAAAACCATGGTAAGCCATTTTGCCGCTGTATTCCCGCTAACCAAAAACATAAATAAAAAAATCGCGGCTTCACGTTTCGCGAACGCAATGTCAATGACCCTTTCCAGCGGCATGGATATAAATTCCGCTTTGAATATGTCGGTAAATCTCATAGATAACGTCGTATTCAAAAATAAATTCGCGGAATGCATTAAAGAAATAGAAAACAGCGGTTCTTTCTCAAAAGCGATCGAAAAAACCGGCGCGTTTTCTGGCATGTATGTAAAATTCATAGAAATAGGGCAAAAAACCGGAACCATTGATTCGGTCATGAAAAAAATAGCCGATATATGCGACGGCGAAGCGGATACATCTTTAAGCAACGCCACTTCGTTTATAGAGCCTCTTTTGGTCGGGGTATTGTCGATCATCATCGGCGTGATTTTGATTTCGGTCATGATACCGCTTGTTCAGGTAATGTCCAGCATAACGTAATAACGTAATATTAATAAAAATTTTAAAGAGGATATTTATAATATGCGTGAGGGGAATTCTGCGTTTATTAAAATAAAAAATTTTATAAAAGATACAAAAGGCGTATTATTTACCGTTATTATTTTGGCTGTCGTGGTAATATTTTTCTTCTCGGCTGTAAACGGAGCGTCGGATAAAGCGGATTCTTCTGCGGCGGCCACTTTGGAAAGGGCCATCAAAAAAGCGGCCGTCCAGTGTTACGCCATCGAGGGGTTTTATCCTCCCGACGTCAATTATCTGGTAGAACGCTACGGGATCATCATCGACCCTAAATATATAGTGGATTACAGGGGCGAAATAAGCAACGACATGCCAAGTATTCAGGTTTTGTATTAAAAATATAAAAATATTGTTTTAAATAATATATAATTAAGGTGATGTAAAAATGTTGACAAAATCAAATGTGAGCAGCTTCACACTCATACCGGTTTTATTTGTCCTTACTTTGTTTCTGCTTTTGGCTGCTTTGTCAATTTCCGTGATATTGGCGGGCAGTACGGTCTATGAAAAAATTTCGGACAATATGGACAACAACTACGACAGGAGGGTATCTTTTTCGTACTTGGCAAACAAAATCCATCAAAACGACAGTTACGGATGTATATATATCGAAGAAAAAGACGGCGTTCAAATGATTGCCATAAAAGAATATGACGATGAGGTGACATATATTTATTATTACGATGGATATATCAGGGAACTTCTTGTCGATACTGCGACAAATTTTGACCTTGACTGGGGGAATGAAGTGATACAGGCAGAGGGATTTGAATTTAAGTTCAGCGACGACAAGGAAAAAATAGAAATGACCCTCAAAGACAGGGAAGGGAACGATCAGACTACAAGGGTTGCTTTGCGTTCACAAAAATAAACATGAAATTTTAATAATATTATTAATGAAGGGAGAGCGGATTATTAAATGGGAGGAAATTCCAAATCATTGCTTCCGCTTGTCGAAATTCTTATATCAGTAGGCATATTTGCCATCGCCGTTATGCTGACTTTGGAGTTGTTTCTTCTCGCG
>Ga0209737_10004113_pt1 | contig 10228 bp, 6 predicted proteins | sample TergutCu122P3_FD_187284 | JGI IMG/M metagenome (GOLD analysis project Ga0209737, IMG submission 187284) | Cubitermes ugandensis P3 segment gut microbial communities from Kakamega Forest, Kenya - Cu122 P3 (SPAdes) (version 2) | ecosystem: Host-associated > Arthropoda: Insects > Digestive system >...
GGGTCTATTTTTCGTTTGCGTGGGCCGTGTTTTTTGGGGTTGAGGTTGCCTGTTTGATGTTTTTGAGATAGCCAGTTGCAGTAGGTTTGTTGAGATATGTTAAAAGCTTCACAGACCTGTTTTAGTGTATGTCCTTTTTGTTTATATGATAAGACTGCTTCTCGGAAATCACAACTATAAGTCATAACAAACAACATATCACACACTAAAATTTAAACTAGTCTGCTATACTAAACATAAGCCCAAACACCACCCTATCAGTTTTAAAAAAACAAAAAAACAAAACAAATCGTAAACATAAACCCAAAATATTTAGACCTAAAACAAACCCTAAAAATCAGACTTCAAATGGATGAAATGTGGAGTAGAGTTTACTGCAAAAAGACGCCTTGTTGGTTGTGGCATGCCATAAATCACGACAACGGGGACGTGGTTGCATATGTATTGGGTTCGCGTAAGCATGAAACATTGGGGGAGCTTTTGGATTTGTTGGATGTGGAGATAGTTGCGGTTTATTGTGATGATAATTATGCCTATCATGATATGATATCAGGAAATGTTTTACATACGGGTAAGAGAAATACGCAAAAGATTGAGCGTAAACATTTAACGTTTCGTACAAGGCTTAAGCGTTTGGCTCGTAGGACTATTTGTTATTCTAAATCGTTGGAAATGCACAAAATCGTGTTTGGTTTGCTCATAAATGTGTTGGAATTTGGTCATCAACCATTTTGACACATGACCTAAAATAGAGGCATTTCACAAAGCCTACCAAGTGGAATCTCATCTCTTCAAAGAACACTGGAGCTTCATACGCTACTATAATTATACAAGACCTCATGAAGGAATAAAATATTTAACACCCGCAGAAATATATCTAAAACAAACAGTGTAGCCCATTTATTAGATAGAACACCATAGAACAGTGTTAAAAACGCTTTTTTAACAATGGTAATTTAGGTGTATAGTTTCTATTGGGACGTTTAAAGCTTGGAAATTATATTTTTCTTCAATAAAACTGTCAGATCATTTTTAACAGTTTAAGTAGTCATGGTTTGGTTTGGACGCATTTATTTTCAAAGTGTGGATCAAGTTTTTATCGGCAGTAGCACGTTCTAAAAGTCGTCTGCAATGGTTTTTTTTGTAAATTTTTATTTCATTGTAATAATTGTTTGTAGCATCAAAGAGGGCTTCTTCATATTTAATCGCCCATTCCATTGTTGTTTGTGGACTAGTTTCCTTCTGTTGGAGCTGTTTTAGTAAAACCTCTCCTTTACACTTGCTAGCCATTGCAGTCCAAAAAAAGTTGCCACAGGCTTTGAAGTGTTTTTTGCATAGGTCAAATTGTTCTTGTGCTGTATGAAAGTTGTTTTTTTGTTGCATTTTGTCGGCATCACGCACAAGTTGTAGGTAAGAAGCTAAGAAATTTCCGTGGTTAAGAGTTATATTTTGTTGAATGGTTCCTTGTAGGTTGCGGGTTTTGGGTTTTTTTAGGTCTTCTTGGGTGTTGATGTTTATGAAACTTTTAAGGGTGGGATCTAGGTTTTTTATGGTTTCCATAGGTGAAGCTAATAAAGCGTTAGTTGCGGCGCGGGGTATGTCACTTGGGTGTGGACGTCCAAGTTGGCAGAGGGTTTGGATAATTTCTAAGCCTATTGAGCGCTGGAGAATCATTATAAGTGTTTCTAACACCCCATTTGGCCACATAGGCATAACTACTTCAAACCCTCTCTCAGATAGGCTAAAGAGATAGTCTACAACTGTAGGTTTTAGAAAGGGCATATCACAGGGAGTGATCATACAATAATTAGCCTCAGTGGCTTTTAGCCCTGTTAATATAGCTGCATTAGGGCCTCCAACATTAGTTTCTTTGTCAACAACAATTTTAACCCTTAAATTATAATGCTCTAAAACCTCAAAATATCTCTCTCTACGCTCATTATTGTCCACACAAACAATCACCTCATCTACTACATCTGCAACATTTTCTATAACATAAACCAAAAGAGGTTTACCTTCAAATAACGCTAAAGCCTTATCCTGCCATCCTTGAGGAACTCTTTGAAACCTCTCAGCTTTACCGCCTGAAAGCACAAGAGCCGCCCGTTTAATCACCTTTGACCTCCTCAACAGTCTGTTTATGTTTAACCATCGCTTGTTTAATTAAATCCACAAGAATTTTTCCCTCCTCAGGAATTTTAACAACTAGATATCCTTCGATAAACGGTTTATTTGTGTTTTTAGCAACTATGCCGGAAACAGCAAGAATCGGCTCAACAGTATCCTCAAGCATCTCATGTAAAAAATCAGCATCTACAGCAGTAAGTATCTTTAACACATCTTCCCTTTTAGCAACCAAATCCCGATAACCCTCAATAAAAATAATATCTAATGACTCATTTTTTAAAACTTCAATTACTTGATCCAAACTCTCTGTCCCCTGAGCAGATTTTTTAATTATAGCCACTTCATCTGGTGAAACCGCTGCAATCATTTTAGCTCCTGCTTGAGCATATCGCCAAGTATTCTTACCCGCAGTATCTATCGTAAACCCCATATGATGCACATGCTTAATAACACCAGTAGTGTACCCCTCAACAGAAAGCTGCCTAACCAAGTATTCAATAGTAATAGTCTTACCCGAACCACTTCTTCCAATAACTGCAACAATTAAAACCATACAGTCTATTCTCCTGATATTTTTTGCTTTCTGTCTTTATAAGCTAATAGGTTACTAAGGTCATGATAACGGTTGATTGTGTTTTTTAAGTGTCTATGCGGTTAAATTATTTCTAATAGCAGATGGATGAATTGTACAATACCGTGCTATTGTTGATGTTATACTTGTGGTTTAGGTATTGCGTTAATATTTATAGATGAGCTATAGAGCTGGAAAATGAGTCTGACAAGCAGCAGTATGTAGGCTTTACTTTGTTATTCTAGGTGCACAGTATCAAAAATGTTAGTTGTAAAATATTGTAAAGAATCAAAAGGGTAATTTCAGAAAGAGATTCAGAAAAAGGTGAGATGTAAAGGTTTAATTCTTGCAGTGTATTTTATTTTAAATAAGGGTGCAAATGTTGTCTCGCGCGTCTATTGTTAAGTTAAAAGCTTTATTAGTTATTAATTTAATCATCGTAATTGCAGCTATTGGTGCTTATGTTTATCTTCAAGAACAGGGTGTTATACCAGGTCCAATTAAACCCGCCACATTTATCTATACAAATTTAAAGGCAAGTCCTCTTGAAGCTTTTGCAGGTCAACCAATACAAATCTCTGTGAACGTGACAAACATAGGAGATCTTGAAGGAGAAACAACAATTGACCTTGAAATAAATGGGGTTGTTAAGGATTCTACAAGTAGATCCCTTGCTGGCTTAAATACCTGTGAAACTGTTGAATTTACAGTTATTGAAACAGACGTTGGAGAACATACAGTAAAAATTGGTGATTTAACAACAACCTTTTTGCTAACTGAGGCCCCACCTAATGTAAGTAAAATAAAGTTATCCATTCTTAGAACTAATCCAACAGAAGTTTGGCCTGATGAACCTATCACGATAAGTGCAACTGCCAATAACCCCTCTAAAGAAACAGACAGATTAATGGTGACCTTAACTATTAAGGGCGTTATAATTGAATCAAAAATTATCGAGTTAGCCCCAGGAGCAAGTGCACAAGTTGAATTTATCACCACATTATCTGAGAAAGGAACATATGACATTAAGCTAAACAACCTTAGTGGTACCGTTGCAGTCATACCAAAAGGTCACCATACACTGCTAATTACACGTTCAGGTGGGGGATCTATTCCTTTACCTTTTACCCTTAATGGAGAAAAATATGAAGCGTACGTTTTCTCAGCTGTTCTACCTGAGGGGGAGTATCGGATTTCAGTGCCAGGAGTTCTTGATGTTGGAACGGGGGTGCTTGGGTTTACAAATTGGGGAGACATTTCCAAAAGTTCTACAATAACCATTACACTTGATAAACGGACGGTTCTTGTTGCCTCATACACGGTGCTTAGTGGACATGCCTCTTGTCCTTCACTCTACATTTGGAACGGCACAGGCTATAGTTATGTCACTGACGTGTCTAACTCGGGTTGGCTTGGCTATATTGGCTACATTACGTCCAATGGAGACATTGTCTTTAGTGGGGGTAATCCTTATGATTATGTTAAATTGGACAGAGAGTTATTGGCTGCTAAAAATGGGTATTTTGACATAACTCTTTCGCAGCAGTGGGATGAGCTGTTCTATCTTGACTCTGCTAGTTTGCTTGTTGTTGACCATCCTGTTGGTACAGATGTTTACACTTCAATGACTAATTACTTAAATAAAGGCTACACGGGACAAATCTACACTACCGTTACCGGGGCGCTTCTCACGCCAGTTAGTGCTATTAACGAGAGGGGTGAAGATGTTTTAGCGGCAATTCTTTGGCAGGATGGTATCTTTACGCCGGGGGTTAATGGTAATGCCAGTCCCTCATGGGATGAGATCATTCAAAATCAGCTAACACTTAACTTAGGAGACCTCTCAGAAGCAAAGGAGATTAAATTAGTTATAACAGGTATGGTAGATTGGGGCCCAGCAGATACATATTATGAGTGGATAAGTAAATTCCAAGAAGCAGCCGCATCGGGATTGATAACAGAGGACACCCCCATTACTCCTATGGCTAAAATGGAAATTTTAGCATCCGATGGTACTTGGATAGAAGCGCCACAAGACAGACAAATTCCCATACCAAGTGATTATACAGCTAGAACCTTCACTGTTGACTTAACAGGACTATTCCCCCAAGAAACTAGTAACTATGTAATACGCTTCACCAACTTTTGGAACGTAACATACGACTACATAGGCATCGACATATCAACTCAACAAGACATAACCATAACTACAATAAAACCAACCTATGCAGAGCTGGGTCAGTTCTGGGAAATCACCCCCTCTGAATCCACAGGTGCCTTCACACGTTATGGAGATGTAACAATGCTATTGCAGGAAACCGATGACATGTTTGTCATAGGCCGACAATGCGACAAAGTTAACCTACAATTCTACATCGACGACCTCCCAGAACTTGCAGATGATATGGAACGATCCTACTTCTTTGTAGTTGCCTGCTGGTTTAAAGACCCACCCGAAGCCTGGGGATATGGCTTCACCTACACCGTTGACCCTCTACCCTTCCTTAACATGACCGGTTTTCCCTACACCAGCTCTGAAACATACCCCTACACCCAAGCACACCTAGACTACCTAAAAGAATACAACACAAGAATAATCTACTAAACACCCCTCTGCTTTCTTTTTTATTCTTTCTTTTCAAAGGCAGCTCTGCCGAAAAACTCTTAATTTGCAGGTGTAATGTGAAGAAGGCAATGCAGGGAGATTTGTATGGGCAACTGGTGTTTATTTTGTTTTTATCAGATTGAAACATAACATGAATTTTCAAAAGCTGCCCAAAAATCAATTTCCTGCTACGCTATTGTTCTATAAGCGATAAAAAATTAAGCTTAGAAAGGAATACAAAAATCACGTATAGTAATAAAGAAGAAGTCAATTTTGAGAATTTAAAAATATTTAATTACTACACAGCCGCTTTAATAACTAAGCGAAGAATATGGCTGGCGAATTAATCGGGAGTACACTTAGTCTTATCATAATAGCATGTCTTGGAGCAGCAGGCGTGCTCTCTGTTATGATTTGGAAAAAAAATCGTGTTTCCCGCGTGTCCTCTTTACGGTTTGTCATCCAAGCCGTTGGCTCAGCAACTATGTTCTTGTTATTCTCCATCAAACCATCCATTCCACTTCTTTACGTACTCATCACATGGTTTGCAGCAACACTTATTTTAGGCAGATTCTTCTGTGGATGGATATGCCCCTTTGCTTTCATCATGGACATAGAAAGTGTCATAAGAAAAAGCTTTAAAATCCGCTACCGTCTGCTCCCCGATAAACTCAACACAGCCCTCCATAAATGCAGATACTTAATTCTAGCAGTGTTTTTACTTCTCCCCATAGCCCTATGGACAATAAACCCCCCACCCACCGCCGAGGCAGCAGTTATGATGACACAAGTCCTCTCAGGACCATTTCGGCCCTACAGCGTCATAGTAGAACCCCTAACACCATTTGTCGTACCTTGGACAGGTCACATAGTTTTAGGTAACATCAACATTAGTTATCCCTACCTAAGTAGTATCACATCATTTATAGAAGCAACCTCTGGACAAATATTTGCCATAACATTTGTCGTAATCACGCTAATTGGTGCTTTTTTAGTCCGCCGAGTATGGTGTCGCTTCTGTCCTGCAGGTGCATCCATATCAGCCCTTAACCGATTTAAAGTCTTCAAAAAGACACCTCTACTATACATAGAAAAAGATGAAGAAAAATGCACCAAATGTGGCATCTGCAAACGAGTCTGTCTTGTACAAGTTAATGATGTTTATGAACAAAAAGGTGGAAAAATCAGCACCTCACAATGCATGCTCTGTACCAGGTGTGTAGAAATGTGCCCATATGAAGACGCTCTTAAAATAAAAATAGGCAACAAGTCAGTGTTCAACTCAAGAAACTGGTTAGAACCAGCAATAGAGGATGTCTAAAAACTAAATAAAGAGCACACTAAAATACATCTAACTACTACGTTGCAATATCTAAAGGCTTACATATTTGGCATGATATGGTTTCAAATTTACCATGCTATACCAGTCGTAACAAAGTTTTTAGATCTTCAGATAAGCATTTTAACTAATTCACTTAAAATCTCACTTACACTTTTTCCATACATCCATAATTAACGCAAGTTTGTGAGCCAAGATTTTCGATGTGGTAAATAGTTCGTAGAGGTATTGTTGAATTGGTTTTGTTGCATTTTTTACAGATCTACTACAGCAGCTTAGATAATTATGAAAAACCTTTTTCAGAATTTATGCTAATTATAGATAATGCTTTTTTAAAAAAGTATGGTGAAAACTGGTTTCTAATTCGTGGAGGTAGTGCTAAAAATATGTGTAAAAAAAGAAGAGGGTTGGTTAAATTGGTTTTAAATTGCTACTTCTTTCTAAGAGTAATGAGCATGTTTACTGCAACAATTGCAATAATTGCTATCAATGCACCAACGATATACCATACATATGTTGGAGTGCCAACTTCGGAAACTTGTGGAGCAGCCATCACTGTCATTTCAGTTTTTGCATATGATTGATAGTATGATTTTGAACCCAAAAAGTATGCAAAGATTTCATAATCACCCTCAATCGTTGGTATGTACGTATATGAGAATCTGCCGTCTGCATCGCTTACTGTGTTACCTATGTGCACTTCTTCTCCATTTGGACCCCAAGCCCAGATTTCTATCTCAACACCTTTTGTATCCATCGGTCTATCAAATTGTTTGTAGACGTGAAGCATCCACTCACTCATGCTCGCATCAGAAACTGCTGGAACACCCTTAGGGAATCGCATCTGAATAACATCATCCTTTGTTCCAGGTGATAAGTCCATAATGGTTCCTCTGATTACAAATGGTGTACCTGCAGTGACTGCAATATCAGGCGTTGAAACTGTCACCTCGCTTGGACCTTTACCGATTGCATAAATTTGTTGATCATATGTATCCATGGTTGCAATGATGCTATCGCCAACAATTCCACGACCACCCCACATTGTTTGACGGAAAGCTCCGTTTATCTCCCAAACAAGATCGCCAGTTTCTGCATCAAGACAAATAAATGGTCCACCTCTTGGTTTAGGTTCTGAAGGTGAGTGTTCTCGATGACCAAGATAAATTTTCCCATCTGTAATGGCTATTGGACCTAACCACCAGTTTTCTCTAATGTATGATTCTGTGTATCTGTCTGTTGCTTCATATGTCCAAAGTCTTTCACCTGTAGTAATATCATAGCAATATACGACACCGCCAGGGCCTGCCTCATAGAGTTTGTTGTATGCAATGAGTTTTTCTGGTGATGAATTTGCAGTGGCTCCTGCCCATGAATCTGCATAGATTTGAGGTTCTGTTTTCCACAGATATCTGCCATTTTCTAAGCTAAAGGCATAGTTAACTCTGTTTTCTTTTGTCCAAATGATGGCTACTTTATCCTCTTGGCTGAATGCGCAAAAACCTGATTGTGAACCTGACGTAGTTAGGTCTTGCCACTCCGCAGGTGCTGGCCATTGTCGTCTATTGAAAAGGGGGTAGCCTACATTTTCTGGATCAAGACTAATTGCTGAAAGAGTTACGCCTGCTGCTGAATAGTTACCACATATAATGCGATCGCACGGAAATGCAACAAGCAAGTTGCCCATAGATGCTGCTGTGCCTACTATGCCTGTTGAAACATTAACGTCATAGCCTAGTCGTGTTGCATCATATGTTCTGCCTTGAACGTTACTGCCCCATGCGTCTGCTGTACCAGAACGTGTGCCATTATTTACAACGTACGTTGAATTCCATTGTAGCAAGTGTACAACTCCATTGTAGCTTTGAAGTGAATACTTTAATAATTCACCGTTTGGACCAAAATATATAGTTCCACTTGGTACATTGGTCATGTTGTATTTGAGATCGCCTGTTGCGGGTTCAAGGGCAAACCAGTTAGTACCACTAGCCATCCAAATGTATGCCCATACACCATGGCTATTGTAGTTGTTAAAGGTGAGTATTTGGCCGTGTGCAACTCTGCCACCACCAAAATCGTATGATTTTTCCCAGAGCACCTTGCCTGTGTGTAAGTTAACTGCGACAATTGTTTGTGTTGGTGAATTGCTGACAAATCTGTTATAGTATAAATTACCCGCAACGATGATGGATCCTGCGAATTTGCCTTCATAAGCATCACCGATTTGGAAGCCATATTGCCAGTTTTCTCCACCTGCCAAACCACCTAAAGTATCGCCAATAGGCATACGCCACAAAATATGTGCGCTCTCTGGACCCTCATTATAGGGTGCATACAGGTTCGCTCGTTTGTTGACTAGCCAACTTCCCATTATAGACCACCATTCACGTAGTTGTGAATCAACTGGTCTAGACCAGTATTCTGATGGAAGATTATGCCCAGGGTACATTGGTTTCCATTGACCTGTTACAGTTAGTATGACCTCTTCACTTTCACTTGCTGCATACCACACACTTCTGTATTCTGTGCGCTCAAAGGTACATTTTAGTATGTATTCTCCTTCTTTCATTGGTGTGAAGTGACGTCCAGCGGTACCAGTAGACCATGTTTTTTGTGTATAAGTTTCAACTTTACCGTCAGGATCAGTGATCGTCACAGTTACGTTCCAGCCATCATTAACATCGTTTAATTGATTTATTAGACCAGCATTAATTAGCACGGGTTGTCCAACACCTGCTGTTAGTGGGACTGCATCAACAAACGGATAAGTAGTTCTGTCACGTGTTTGCGCGTTTACGTTTGGTACTGCAAGCATTGAGGCGACAAAAGACAACAGTAGTAGCATTGCAATCATTGATGTTACTTTTTTATTTTTTAAGAGTTTCATATTCTTATTTTCTCCATTATAGAGGAACCCTAACCACACACACCTTAATAAGCAATTAACACTTCACAATGAGCTTATTTAAAAAAAACCTAACTATTTTAATGAATAAATCAAAAAAAACCATGTATACATAATTAACATACACGTTTTGCAGACTATTAATTCACTAGTTTTTTATGCCCCAACTGCAGCCCCAAGTTTTCCATGAAAGCACTTTAGGTTTCATGTTTCTTCCAGCATCGGCCACAGCCGATGGTGAAGTCTTCTATGAAAAACGTGTTTGGTGTGGTGTTTTTTCATGGTTCTTCAATGGAAACCTGCTTCATGAGATTTGTTTTTGTAGGTTGGTTTTTGTTTTGTATTTGTGCTTTTAGAAAAATTGTTAGTCTAAGTAGTCAAAAACTCTGAAAAATCAATTATGTAGGTTAATTATGGATATGGTTTTTAATTTTACAATAAAGGTATAATTCGTAAAAACCAAGAGCATACACAAACAAAATGTACCAAGTTCCTAAATTCCCAGGGTCTTAGGCACTATGATATTTAGAGTTTCAGTAATTTCTTTTTGATCTTTAGTCAACTCTTCTACTAAAATCTCTTTATCATACACCTTACATTTCAAATTCCGCATACTAAGCAACACCTCCTCCACCGTATACTTCTTACCCAACTGCTTCTTAAGCTGAAGAAAAGCAACCA
>Ga0209737_10004114_pt1 | contig 10227 bp, 7 predicted proteins | sample TergutCu122P3_FD_187284 | JGI IMG/M metagenome (GOLD analysis project Ga0209737, IMG submission 187284) | Cubitermes ugandensis P3 segment gut microbial communities from Kakamega Forest, Kenya - Cu122 P3 (SPAdes) (version 2) | ecosystem: Host-associated > Arthropoda: Insects > Digestive system >...
GGTCGTAGGAACGATTATCAATTACCCGCAACAAGGACATGCGGAATATATTAACAATTTGTGCGAAGCACAAAAAGCGGCGAAGCCGCAATCGAAAAAAGTTGTTAGGACGCGGCAGCTATAAGCCGACGCGGCCGTGACTTTTTTCGAAGACGAGGAGCAAGGGAGCGGGCGAAATTTTCGCGCAAACAGTTTTTGAAGCGCGAAAAAGAAGCAAAGCGGACTTTGCGACGAGTGGGGTGGTGTTTTGAAAACCAAAACTTCTCTCGGCTACAAAATAAAAGAAAATATAATCAAATACAAAGGGTTGTTTGAGTCGAAAAAACGAAACAGCTTCGCTTTTGTTTTGTGTTGCGGCTTGTTTCCGCTTTGGTTTGTTTTGATTCCCGACATATTTGAAAAAAACGGGTTGGGGCTTGATTTTTGGAAATATATATATGACAAATTCGTTATGGTACTTATCGGATACGGTATACTGCTGTTGCTGTTCCTTTTATTTACTGTGCTTTTCAGAAAAATCGCGATTTCCGCTTTGGTGCTGGGTAATATCTCCGCTATCGCCGGATGGACCCATTATTACAAAACACTGTATCGCTCCGAACCGCTTCTGCCCAGCGATACCTTCATGATGTTCGATGCCATGAAGGTCGCGGATACAAAGTTAAATATCACGCCCACCCCTATCATGATAGTGACCGTTGTCCTGATTTTGATCGCCGGCGCTTGCGTCTGGTTCGTGCGTTTGCCCAACTTTATGCTCGAGGGCAAAAGACTGAAAAAACTGCTTATAAACTGCTTGTCGGTGTTGCTGATCGTTGCGGTGCTTACGGCCTCGTTTGCGTTTGTGCTGTTTAACGACGCCGTGCTTGGCAAGCTCGGATACGTGGAATCCAACGGGCTTGCCGAATTCTATGCAAGCAACACTTTTTTTGCGTCGTATTTTGCCATGACAAAATACGTATTCCCGCAAACGCCGCAGGGATACGACGAAGCCGCGATGGCCGCCGTTTCGAGCCAGCTTGGGAACATCGATCCAAAGCGGGACAAAACGCCCGACATTTTAATAGTCGTGGATGAAAGCTGGTTTGAACTCGCAAATTACAATGCGGAGTTTTCGCCCGACATAATGGCTAATTATAAGAGGCTTTCCGAAGAGGGCATCAGCGGGTATATGGTGTCGTCAAAATACGGCGGCGGAACGGCCGACGTGGAATATGAACTGCTTACCGGCTTTGCGTCGGGCGCGTCGCTGGGCAGCACAACGGCGTTTAATATTCTCACCTATCCCGAGTTTCCGGGTATTCCCGGATATCTCAAAACCAAAGATTACGGTACCTATTCCCTTCACGCATATACCGACGAGCTGTACAACCGCAAAAACGCCTATCCTCATTTGGGAATTGACGAAAGCTATTTCAGCGACTCGTTTGACGATCCCGAGCTTTTTGGGGAATGGATAAGCGACGCGGCGTGCATAGACAAACTTATCGAAATATACGAAAAAGGCATAAGCGAACATGAGCACGTGTTTATCCACACCCTTACGATGCAAAACCACATCCCGTATTACGGCTTTGATATAGAGCGCGACGTCAAGGTGAAGAGCAGCGAGACGTCGCAGGTTTATTGGGATATCGTTCCCTATGTCGCGGCCTCGATGCACAAAACCGACCAGGCGATAGGCCGGCTTACAAACTATCTTCGCGGTCTCGACCGGGACGTAATTTTGATTGTTGTCGGCGACCATCAGACGTCGCTTATCTCTGAGGACGGCATCGATGTTTTGGACGAAACGGGTTTTTATGAAAGCTATGAAGAACAGCGCGATTTCTTAAAACTTCACACAACGCCGTATCTGATTTGGACCAACTTTGACCACGACTATGACGGTACAACTTTCGGGAACGTTCCTCCCAACATGCTGTTGCCGCGCGCGCTGTATATATACGATATTGCGCGGCCGGTATATTTTGATTACCTCCTCCAAAACACAAAAACCATGAACGGTATGTCGTCCAACTTTGTCGTGAACATCGACGGCAGCGTTTCGTTTGAAAAGAGCGCCGCACAGCGCAAGGAAGAGGCGGCGCGCGAACTGCTTCAGTATGACATTATTTACGGAAAGAAATATACTAAAGATTTTTTGTATTGATTAATTCGGCGTATCAAATCAGTCGCGCCATTTTTAAATCGTTGCGGCTTGTGATATAATTGACAAAAATAATTCGGCGGTGTAGATATATGAGCGAAAAAATTTCTTTGGCACGGCAAGCTTTTTCAGAAAGGAACTGGCAGGAGCTCGACAAAATGCTAAAGGACGTTGATGCGCACGGCGAGTTTGGCGCGTATAAAGCCGCGGCGGGATTTTATGTCGGCTATGTAAAATATCTGAACGACGCGGACGAGAAGGCGGAAAAGATGACGCCCAGAGACGTTGTGGAGCAAATGTTTGTGAAGCGTCCAAACGATGATCTTCTTTTAGCTTTTTATGAGCTTACAGAGGCGTGCGTAGGCGAGTTGAAGTCTGCGCTGCAATCCGTTAACTCCGAGTTGGCCGAGGAGATCGCAAGCGGAATGGTTTTCACTCTGTTGAAACAAAAATCGCGCGATGAAAGAACGTACTGGCAGTTGACGGCGTGCGAATATCACGTTATTCCGTTACTTGAGTTTTTGCCGCTTGACAAATTGTCGGATATTTATGCCGAGTATCAAAGAAACAATCCCAAAAACCAATCGCTGCCCAATCAGGAAAAGGTCAGAAAAGCTTTAGAAGAACAGATACTTCAAAAAGGCGGGGTTATCCCAAAAACAAAGTTTTGGTAAAAAAACCATCTAAACATCAGAAATTATCGATATAAAAACCCTCAGACTTTGATCTGAGGGTTTTTACAATAAATATTGTGTCTTTATTGAACGGAGGTTACCATATGTTGTTAACAAATGCTCAAACACCGTTAAAACAAACAGTATATATCGCGTCGTTTATTATGTGACAATGCACTAGAAAATCGATAACAAATTGGTGAAAAGGCAAATTTTGCATCAATTGTATGAATTATATAGAATTTTCTTTTAATTTAGAGTATGATTAGTTTTACTAGCTGAACTTTTTTATAGAAAGGAGAAAGCATAGGTTCGTCAACACGGGGGGATAAAAATGCCTGCGACAATGAGGGCAGCGCGAAAGCCGCAAACCGCGGTCATTGTAACTGTAATTTTGGATAAGAGCGCCTTGTACAGATTAGACATGGGACGCTATGGGCTGCATAAAAAAGAAGATGAAAAAAGACATAGGTGTCTGATCTCTATAAGGGAGTGTGAAAAGTGTTGTCGTTGTTAATTGGAGCGGCTGCTTTTGCGCTCTTAATTTTTAGCGATTTTTTAGCGCTGAAAAACAAAAAGGCATCGGCATTCGTGTGTGCGCTTGCAGGTTTAGTGGGACTTCTGGGTGCGACAGCGCATCTGGTTGGATTAACAGACTGGGAAATCTTTTTTAGAGATAATTTAGCGCTGAGATTGATTGCAGTCATCGTGGCGTTAAGTTTCCTTTCGCTACTTATTTATACTCTTTTTTTTGCGTTGCCTGCGTCGAAAACATATTCTTTTGACAATAATAAATTAATGCTTGTCGATACCGGGGTTTACGCCATCTGCCGTCACCCGGGCGTTATATGGCTTGGCATGTTCTATTTTTTTGCATGGCTGGCCACATCCAACGCGTTTTTGCTAATAGGCTGTGTTTTGTTCACGATAATGGACATAGTTTATGTCGTTTTTCAGGACATCTTTATATTCCCCAAAACAATAAATAGATATTTCGAATATAAAAAGTATACTCCCTTTTTAATTCCGACACGGAAAAGTTTGCGGCGGGCTTTTAAAAAAGGAGGGTGTGCTGCCGGGGAGGAACGTAATGAAATTTGAGGAAAAACTTAAAAAATACACCTCAGAAGAAATTTGGCAGGAATACTGCGGTTTTTTAGATTTGTCTGTCGACGAGTATATGCATATACAAAACCGGCTCCTGCTTGAGCAGATCGAGATATTTGGCAAAAGCGGACTTGGCAAACAGATTTTCGGCGACGACATCCCGACGAGCGTCGAAGAGTTCAGAAAAAACGTGCCGTTTACCACCTATGAGGATTATGCGGACACTCTTTTGATGAAGAGGATAAGCATGCTGCCGGCAGAGCCTGTTGTGTGGCTTCAGACGACGTGGGAAGGCGGCGGGTTTCCCGCAAAGATCGCGCCTTATTCGGCCGGTATGCTCGAGACGTGCCGAAAAAACGCCATAACCGCGATAATCATGTCGAGCAGTACGGGGCGGGCAAGATTCAGGGTAAAGCAAAACGGAAGATTGCTTTACAGCCTGGCGCCCATGCCGTATATCACCGGCCTTTTTCCCGAAATCATAGATTCCGAGTTTACTTTTAAATGGTTGCCCGCTTTAAAAGATACTAAAAAAATGTCTTTTGCTCAAAAGAGCAAAAAGGGGTTTGAGCTTGGGATAAAAGGCGGCATAGATTACATGTTCGGAATGAGCAGTATTTTGCACGGCATGAGCCTGATATTTGACAGTTCGTTAAACAAAGGCGGCTCTAAATTGACGTCGATCTGGGGAACTTCGCCGCGGCAGTTAATTCGCCTTTTGATCGCCAAATATCGATGCAAACGCGACAACCGCCCGATAATGCCCAAAGATATCTTTTCTATCAGCGGTTTTGTGTGCGCCGGCACCGACAGCACTTTGTACAAAGATGAGCTCGAGCATGCGTGGGGCGTGCGGCCGCTTGAGATTTTCGGCGGGACCGAGCCCAGCCTGATGGGCGTTGAGACGTGGAGCAGAAACGGACTGGTGTTTTTCCCAGACGTGTGCTTTTATGAGTTTATCCCGGAAAACGAAATGCGCCGGGCGATGCAGCATCCGGGATATGTGCCGCATTCATATCTGATGAACGAGCTTGTCGCAAATCAGTGCTACGAGCTTGTTATCACGGTCTTTAAGGGAGGCTCGCTTGTCAGGTACCGGGTCGGAGACGTCTACAGATGTCTCAGGTTAAAAAACAGGCAGGACAATCTCGACCTGCCTCAGTTCGAGTATATCGACCGCGTACCGAACATAATAGATATCGCGGGTTTTACGAGGATTACGAAAAAAGAGATAGAGACGGTGATCAAGCTGTCGTGCCTGCCTATCGGAAGCTGGTTCGCGCTGAAGGAATACGACGCCGACAACCGTTCCTATCTGCACATATATCTCGAATCTACAGCGAAAGACGGCAACCACATGATACCGCACATTATCAAAGAGCACATGAACGTGTATTTTCGATACTACGACGGCGATTACAAGGATTTAAAGAAGATATTGAGCGTCGATCCTTTAAAAGTCACGGTATTGAAATACGGGACGATGAAAAGATATAAAACTAAATATGGCGTGGACATACCGCAGATAAATCCGAGTTTAGAAGAAGTTATAGAGATAATGCGTTTAAACTACAAACCTGATGTAAAGGCGGTGAAGAAGAATGTTAATAAATGAAAAGCTGTTCATAATAGTACCGCTTATCGCCCTCTTACTAAACGCTTTCTTGTTTCTTACCTGCCTGAGCGCCAAAAAGAATAAAGTAATTATTGCTTTTCTGATATTGCTGTCATCGCTTACGTGCTGGACCGGCGGATCGTTTCTTATGCGTATAAACCTTATGGACCAATATGTCCTTTGGTTTTATATTTCGCTGACCGGCATATTTACCGCGCCTGTAACATTTTACAATTTTGTTTATTTTTATACCAACCAGAAAGGCACTTTTGCCCGAAGAGTCTGGATGATCCTTTGGCTCGTTTTTAACATTCTCAACGTCACCGGTATAGCTATAAGAAATCCGGTGGTGGAATATGACGCCGACGGTAAACTGGCTTCCTTTACCTATGAAGCGACATTTTTATTGATCGGGCCGATAGTCGCGTGCGTGTTCATGATCATCGCAATTTTTAGAATGATGCTTCGAAGCGTTAAAAACGACGGCGTCCCGATCGAGCAATATGTACCCCTGATGATCGCCGTTTGCTGTTTGTTCCTTGGAGCGGTAAACGATGTTATCCCCGGGCTCGCCACTCTTCCTACCGATACCTTTGGATGCGCAATAACCGCGGGGCTGTTTTATTATGTGCTGTACAAAAAGCGCCTGATAACACTTACCCACATCACGGCAAACAGCCCGACGTATTTGATATCGGCTATTTTTACAACAATAATTCTGGTACTGTCTTACAGCGCGATAGACCTGCTGTTCGATGTTAGCCTTCATGCTTATGCCGGCTATAAAACGGTTGTGGTCGCGATCATATTTTCTATGATGACGATCATGACCTATAACATTATGCGGGTATTGGTGAACAACCTTTTTGTAAGGAATATAGAGTCGCGGGAGTCGGAGCTCAAGAAGTTTAGCCAGAACATAAACAAAACGCTCTATCTTGACGAGATACTGACGCTTTATAAAAACTTTATCACAGACAATATCGGGTCGTCGGATGCGTGTATCTGTATTTATAACGAGAGTTCCAAGACGTACAGGGCGGTGATCACCAACGAGACGATACTGCCCAAAAAGTTTGAATTCAGAGCCGACAACCCGCTTGTGTCGTGGCTGCAAAAAAACAATTCGACCATCAGATACCGTGACTTCCAGCGCACAAACAGCTATCGTGCGATGTGGGAGAGCGAAAAGACACTGCTCGCCGATCTCAATGTCGATATCATGCTGCCTATAATGAGTGACGATGTGCTTATCGGCATAACGCTCTTTTCCAATAAACTCAAAAATAAAATGTACAGCGTGTCGGAAATCAACTATATGGAGTCGGCGGCGGCGATCGTCTCTATCGCTATCATGAACGCGTCGCTCTACGCCACGATGCAAAACGAGGCGCAGCGCGATTCGCTTACCGATTTGTATAACCGCCGCTATTTCATGAACAAAGTGAAACAGGACTTTGAGTTTGTCAAGTTTGATACGATGGTCCTTATGCTTATCAGCTTTGACGATTTCAGACTGTACAATGAACTTTACGGCACCTATGAGGGCGACACTATCCTGAAAAGGTTTTCCGAGATACTGCTGATGGCAGTTGGAGACGAGGGGATGGTGGCGAGGTTCGGGGGCAAGGAGTTTATAATCTCGCTTCCGTTTTACGACGCGCAGCGGGCACACGATCTGGCCTCCATGATTAAGGAGCGCCTCGATCAATGTCTTTCGCTGGCTACCGGAGAGGGAAACAGATATCTTACCTTCAGCGCCGGGATATGCGAATATCCGATCGCGGCGTCGACGCTCGACGAGCTGCTTAACAGGGTGAATATGGCGGTATATATAGCCAAACGAAACGGGAAAAACCGCATCGAAGTCTATACGCCGAGGGATATCGAGGACGAGCCCGACCAATCCGCGCTCGACTATGAAAGCAAACTTCAAATAGCCGAAAACTGTTCGCCCACGATATTTGCTCTTACCGCCGCTATCGACGCAAAGGATCACTATACATTTAACCACTCCAATAACGTCTCTTACTATGCCAGCGAACTTGCGAAAGCTATTCCGCTCGACAGGGAACATGTTGAGATAATAAGGCAGGCGGGGCTCATGCACGACATCGGAAAGATAGGCATACCCGACTCTATCCTGTCCAAGAAGAGCGAACTGACGGAAAAAGAGCAGGAGACGATCGAGCAGCACGTGGAGGCGTCTATCGCTATGATAAGGCACATCCCCTCGCTCGATTACGTTATCCCCACGGCGATAGGGCATCACGAGCGCTGGGACGGCAAAGGTTATCCCAGAGGATTAAAGGGCGACGAGATACCAATCGGGGCTCGGTGTCTGTGTATCGCCGACAGCTTTGACGCGATGACAACCAAAAGGCCGTACCGCGACGCCCTGACGATAGACAAGGCAGTTAAAGAAATAAAGACTAATTTCGGAAAGCAGTTTGACCCCGAGCTCGGCAAAATGTTTATAAAGCTGATAAAAGATGGCAAGATCAAAAAACCGAATCGGGAATAGTATTAAGGATAAAAAACCGGCGCAAAGCGCCGGTTTTTTTAATTTAAGGGTGTGGAGACGCCCAGCATGCGCAGAGCTTGTGTCGGGCGTCCCCGTATAAGCAGCGCACAACGCTGATTTTTTCTGTCCTTTATGCGGATTCAAAGATTCACTTCAAAACAACAATAGGTCAATTTAACCATGACGTCGACAAGTCGATCTATCATAATTAGCTTAAGTGGTTATGACATCATTTGAAAAAAGTTAACAGAAAGAGAAGCGCAATTATGAAAGGCGAAGAAGGGTTTGATTTTATTATTGAACAGCTATTAAACGACGCAATTGATGGATATAAACAAACTGAAGAAAGCAAGCTTCTAAAAGAAAAGTGTGATCAAATACATTGCGATTGCGAAACCATGCTCATGGAAGAACAACACGAATTTGTAATGGAATGCTTTGAGCTGTTGTCAGGCATTGACGGGCGGCAGGAGCGGTATATTTACAAACGAGGTTTGCAAGACGGTATTTGGTTGTTAAAGAATTTGGGATTGCTGTCATAGTTCGATACAATATATTAGCTTACTCAGGCGGAAGGTCATTTCAAGTGACATTTGCGTACGCTGGCCGCTATGTCGCTCGATATGGCTTTCTGCCTGAGTGAGCTAAAATATTGTTCTCTTTGCGCTTTCCTGGCGTTTTATCTTATTTACGATTCAAAAAGAATGCTGCAAGAGTCCGTAATTTGGGACATTTAAAATACTATAATTTTATCGTGGATAGTATTTACATATTTTCTATAATATTATATAATACTATTAGAACAAATGTTCTTGAATGGTGAAGCTATGGATTTGATGCAAAAACTGACGATATTGTCCGACGGCGCAAAGTACGATGCGGCGTGCACCTCTTCGGGCGTGGACCGGCCGGGCGGCAAAGGGCTGGGAAATACTATGGCCGCGGGCTGCTGCCATTCCTTTTCGGCCGACGGGCGCTGTGTCACTCTGCTAAAAGTGCTGATGACAAACCACTGTATATTTGACTGTAAATATTGCGTGAACCGTTCGAGCAACGACGTCGAGCGCACTGCCTTTACGCCCCAAGAGCTGGCCGAACTCATGATACAGTTTTATCGCCGCAACTATATCGAGGGCCTGTTTTTGTCGAGCGGAGTTTACAAGACGCCCGACTACACCATGGAACTTATGATAGAAGCGCTTGAGCTTATAAGATACAAGCACAACTTTTGGGGATATATCCACGCCAAAACGATACCGGGCGCGTCGCCCGAACTTGTGTATAAGCTGGGTTTGCTCGCGGATAGACTGAGCGTCAACATCGAGATGCCGAGCGAGCAGTCGCTGCGCAAACTAGCGCCCAACAAGACGAAAAAATCGATACTCGAGCCCATGTCCTTTATCAAGCAAAATCTTAAAGTCAACACCCGCGACCTGATATTGTATAAGAACGCGCCGAAATTTGCGGCGGGAGGACAGGCGACGCAGATGATTATCGGGGCGACGCCCGAGACCGATTACAAGATAATAAAACTGGCGTCGGGCCTTTATAAAAACTATGAGTTGAAGCGGGTGTTCTATTCGGCGTATATACCCGCCGTCTCCGATTCGCTTCTGCCGTCGCTCGACACAAAGCCGCCGCTGCTTCGCGAGCACCGGATATATCAGGCCGATTTTTTGATGAGGCAGTACAACTTTGCCGCGGACGAGATACTCAGCGACGACAATCCCAACTTCAATCCCTATCTCGACCCGAAATGCAACTGGGCGCTCAACAACATGCATTTTTTCCCTGTTGACGTAAACAGAGCGAATCTCGATACGCTGCTTCGGGTCCCGGGAATAGGCCCAAAAAGCGCGCGCAATATTCTGGTTGCGCGACGGTCGGCCAAGCTCACGGTCGCCGACCTCAAGAGGATCGGCGTGGTGCTCAAGCGCGCGAAGTACTTTATCATTACGAGCGACGAGCCGCTTGGTCTGCGCACGAGCCGCGAGACGACCGCGCGCATCTTGATCGATCCGTCGGTGTTCAATTTTGGCGTGGAGCAGCTTTCGCTGTTTGACAATCCGTCGAGCGGCGGCACGGCGCTGCCAGGCGGCAACGACGTCCCCAATGTTGACGAAGCGGTAAAGGAGGCGGTGTTGTGCCTGTCTTCAAG
>Ga0209737_10004115_pt1 | contig 10226 bp, 6 predicted proteins | sample TergutCu122P3_FD_187284 | JGI IMG/M metagenome (GOLD analysis project Ga0209737, IMG submission 187284) | Cubitermes ugandensis P3 segment gut microbial communities from Kakamega Forest, Kenya - Cu122 P3 (SPAdes) (version 2) | ecosystem: Host-associated > Arthropoda: Insects > Digestive system >...
TGCAGCAAATAGAAAGAGACTGTTTCAGCGTTGCCAAACGTAGGTCCATATATATACGACGTTAGCATTTCTGGCTTTACTAGGAGCTCCATATATATACGACATTAGTAGCCTAAGGGTTAACATCTAATTACACATTTCTCATCCTGTATCAGCTCAATTACAGACATCACAAATTATATTTAATTGCAATGGGCAATTCAGGCAAATATATTAGGTATAGGATACTATTATCATGGACATTTTATGTTTAACTTTCCTCTCTACATCCATTTACAATCAGATCAGTTAATGTCACTTAACCAGTTAAATACATTTAAGTTGATAACAATCAGGTATGAATGCTCCAAAATAAGCTGGTACCTGATTTCGATGTGATGTGTAGGTGTGGGTGCTGATGTCATCTGGTCATGATTTGAGTCTGAGCTGCCTATGTTTTCTGAGCTGAAGTCTGAGCCTGCATCATGACTAGGTGTATGATCTGACTCATAGTCTCCTTGTGGCTCAGGCCCTGCATTGTTCTCAACCTCTGGCTTGATGCTGGTCATGGTGCTGCTATCTGCATCCTGGTTACCATGCCACTCTCTGCTCCCAGACCCAACACCAGCATTATCTAGTTCCCCAGTGCATCCCGCATGCCCCAGTTGCAGTGGTGTCATTACAGAAGCCGTTGAGACAGTGCAGAATTTCCCTAGTTTGGTCTCCACCTCAAGTTTGGGATAAAGTTCTCTACAGGGGGGAAGATAAACATTCAGTCAAACTGAATAGAGTCTGTTTGCTCAAGCTGTAAAACAGGAGCAAACTGATTTAAAGCTAAGGGTGCAAGAACATGCAGATCTGTGGGTTCCTCACTCTTGTGTATGTAGGATTTAAACAAGATTGTCTGTAAAGGTACAATATCTACCACAGTGCACATGTGCCACATGCATTCTCTGGCACTATGGCATTATGAATATTCCTAGAAGTTCTCAACAGCATCCATAAACAAGTGCACAATATCAATTTCCATTTTTATATCCATTCTTACATAACTTCCCTTCAACAAACTAAGATCCTATTGTCATTAAATCATTTTCAAATGTTGAAGCTTTTACATCTATCATTCTACTGCAAGAGTTGTAAACTATACATGGATTTCTTTTATATGTTGAATGTATGAAATATGAGTTATGCCTCCCCATTCCAAATACATGTGTTGGAGTACATGGTATATGTACGTTTCTTACAGTTCAACCAACAATTGGGAGACTTTCTCTCCATCATGAGCGTCAATGTGGCAAATGATCATAAGTGATATTTGTGTGTGTGTGTGTGTGTGTGTGCATGCACAAATACACGCACACATCAGGCAGTAAATACGGTGCCTCCTCATATTGGAGCACTATGTGACAGAAGAACAGAGGCACAGTGAGTGGTCATTATTCTGATCCTTGTTGCTTACCATGCACAATAATCCCCCAATCTATCAACCAGTCTCTACTTGTTGTTTAAGCTCACCAATCTTTTACAGTACTGAATCCCCTTATGTCAAAGCAGCTGTAGAAATATGACGGAGGAGTTCATTGTTTGGCCAGGTCTAAATCTTATCTACCGAAATTACTTAGCAGAACCACATTTCTCTTCAACAAGTCAGTCCACATGACCTGATGTTTTGATTAGTATTACAGTACCTAATGAAACTCATCCAATAATTCAAATCAATTTGCTGTTTTCTCTTCGCAGTGATTCACCTTTCTTACCCATACACCATCTGTCTCCAACACACATGAAGTTTCAATCGTAATGCAGTCAAACAAGTCACTGATCACTGAGAACAAAGGAAGCAATGTTTCTATACAGAGTTAAACAAAACTTAAAATACTGCAATGAAGAGTTTTCTTTGACAGGTAATAAACAGCAGGAGTAGGTAAGGCAATTCATGCTAAAAGTGTGCCTGACAAGCAGTGTCATGACTACAGGGTGCTGGAAAGGTATGTTGCATTGAGTGTGCAACATAAAATAATCTTACATTCTCCATCGAAGATGACAACAGCCAGCAGCACAGCAGTGTACTATGTACTGAACACTGAAATGAGTGCTGTGCATTCCATTATTATCAGTAATGTGTAGGATGCCCACAAATCTCAGGAAAAGCATGGAAGACTTGATGTGTCTAGGATAGCAGCTGAATGACTGAAGTAGCATGGAAGCTTCAACCTTTTAACTCTGTCACACACAAACCATGGGCTGTTGGCCTCATAGGTTCCTGTATCTTCAACACCCTGTTCCTGAACAACCTCAGCCTACATTCTTCCCTTCAAAGTTTCACACCCATATAAAAAGGAGACAAAGACTTTGTGTATTTTAGTCTTTATGTTTTTAGACAGAAAATGGAAAGACAAAATATTCGGAACTAAATGACTGAATATATTTAAAAATTTGATCTGCTCAATTTCTTCAAACACACAATTATGATTAAACAAACCTTACAGAATTTATGATCCTCATAGTTTGCAGTAACCCATTTCAATCATAAAAACAACATCTGCTCAACATTTTCAAAAATCTTTACAGACTAACAGCTTCACAAGTCTCCTGTTCTGAAAAGCACAGTATACAATCCCACACAAACAAGATATCTTTTCTTGTCTTCAGGACCTTGTTTCTCCAAATTATACAGTTTCTCTGCTTTCTTTTTCAAACATACATACATACGGGGCATGCAGTAGCCTAGTGGTTATGGCACTACACTACAAACTGGCAGGTCGCGGGTTCGATTCCCGATGGTATCACTGGAATTTTTCAATGACATAATCCTTCCGGTCGCACTATAGCCCTGGGGTCGACTCAGCCTCTAACAGAAATGAGTACCAGGTGTATTTCCTGGGGGTAAAGGTGGCCTGTGCGTAAGGCTGACAACCTTACCACCATCCTGTGCTGTTGTCATGAAGATCTGGGAACCTTAACTTCCTGGAACCCTCTGGGCCACTCCAGGCCTGTAACGGGACTGCTTTACCTTTACCTTTACATACATACATATGTGATGAAGTTCACTGCACTTCTGGGCCACACAAAACACACTAATAAATATGTAAGTATGTGAAAAATAAGAGTCTGCATGTATATGGTGATGAGCCAGATGAATCTAATCACCATCAGCACACTACTGTGTATTTCATTTCGTCATTTCATATCTGCACCCTACATGTAACTATGACCTACACCTGTTAAACCTCCAACCACTCCATACGAAATCCTGCTGGAGCAATGGACAAGTAAAATGCTCCTTCATGTCACTCCCACTAACATGATACACTTTTATAAAATGCAGTACATTGTTAGAGAACTATGCAACAAATGGGAGGAATCATAGCTTCATCTTATTATGGAAGAGACTGCATCATCTACAGTACTGACTCTGCTAACTGCTACAGTAGCAGGTAAATGGTGGTCTGTAAAGGACAGTTTTACACTTGTTCTTGCAGCATATATTGGGAAGCAACAACATTGGAAGCAAAATACATGACACAACACTATGGGAAAAGACATAACACACTACACACATCACACTAAAAGCTTCAACAACTGAAGAGAAAGAAAGCATGTACATGCAGAATATATATGATGGTGTTTTCAGGCTTTGAAAAGCTAAAGTGCATCTGGCAATAAAACAAAATAATTCCAAAGCTATACAGAAGAATGTGCATCACAGTGCTGTTGTTGAACTCTGTATTGTATAGGAACAGACTGAAAAAACAACTGGCAAAATGGGTGGCATGTCACCCCTCACCTCCTGCTGGTAAGTATGATGTAGTACTTGATATGAAGATTGCTCTGATCAGAGGCATTATCTCCATCATGTGCAACAATCAGGGTTGCATCAAAATCATCTGTATGCTTTGTGTCATGCACGTCACAGTAAGTGATGTGTGGCGTGCTCTGTAGTTGCACAAGTACATACTCATTATCCTGGAAACATAACAAGATATCATTGCTGTATGCACATTTTGTCAGTATGAAATCAACTACACAAAATAAGAAATAACTTCTTATTGAGAAAAGCTGATCTGAAACAGTCACGTGTAATTCATTTAAATGGCAATATGCAAATACCGAAAAGTTATCATGGAGAGAATAAAGTTTAAAAATACTTGTATGTTACTGAAATCTACCGCAAGATAAAGAAAGAATTATACCAGTATTATTATATCCTTACAACTTGCACAGATCAGAGGAATGTAATAAGAGAAAAAGACTATAATGCATATAGATGATATAAAACACTGTCTACAAGGGATTATTTTGGTGGGTTATGGTTGGTTTTCTAGTATCAGTGAAACTTTTACCACCACAGATAGACTAAAGCTAAGTACTGCCCTCTTGTTGGGAGTTCAATGACACTGTCAGTACCTGAATGTATAGGGTTGAATAACTGGATGGCAGTGAACAATAAACTGGAAAGGATGTGGTCACAATCTAGTTTGAGGCAGTGTCTTGGTATTTGGCTGACAGAATAAAGGCCTTAGTTATGGTTGTCAACGTTCCTGCCAAAAATCAAACCAAATATCTCCACGGTCAAAGTCAGAATTGTTACAATGTCATCCAGTTTACATACCGATGATAATTATTCCCATGAGAACATAATATCATGGCTGTAACTGGATGTAGTTTGTTTTTAAACATTTAAATATTTAAAATAAATATATGTATGCACAACAAATTTATTATTTTGGACCTTCAACACTTTATAGTCTTACAGCCTGAAATTTAACTGTTTGAACTCCAACATGTACTTTCTGACCTTGTGGCACTCACAAAATGATTGAGTTCAATCATTCATACTGTTATCCGTCTTATGACAGGTTCATTGACTTTCCAAAGTGTATTCTCCACAGAGTGTGATTTAGTATTTCATCTTTCAGTTTTCAGTATCCTCACTTTTCCTCAAGGCCATCTAGTAGCAGCTTACTTCTTCTTCCACATCTTTCAATCACTCCTAGCCTTCCCTGTCTTTCCTTTAATACAGTGTTTTACAGAGCAGTTCCTATGCACGATGTGACCAACCCCGTTAGCTTTCCTTCGATTGTTTGTAGGATATTCCTCTCCTCCTTGGCTCTCTCTAAAACTTCTTATTTCTCACATGTTTCCTCCATCTTTCCCCAGCACCACACTTCAAAATTTTCCAGGTATTTCTGATCTACTTTCTGCAGTGTCCAAGTTTCACCACCGTACAAGCTATACTCTAAATGTAGTAATTTACTGGTTTCCTACTTAAACTTAAGTATAATTTGTTGGCAGAGAGCCTTCTTTACGTTGAACTCTGTTTTTGCTGTGGCATGGCATGATTGAGTTAAACATGATAAATTTATTAAGCTCCATTATAGTGTTAGATAAGAATATATATATAGATATATCAAAGTACACCTATAGAGTTCAGTTTCTATTTGGCAAAGTAAAATTTTTGTAAAACTGAAATTAATTTCCTGAAAATTATTGACTATCGGTGTTCATCATATTAACATTTGTTCAGTGTTTCCATTTAGTAGCAGACTGAAATGAAACTGACATTTTTTTTTTGTTAACTTCTACTTTGAACACAGGTGTACACAAGGGTTACTTGCCCCTGCTAAGAAATAAACCACTCAAAATATAACAATTTGTGGGGTTAAACTGAATAATCAATTATGAAATCAGGTTTCATAAGAAACAGTAATTAATGCACCTCATACAATCTGTTGATATTTAAATGACCCAGTTCCTGCACGTGTAAGGTTTCTGTCTCTGAAATGCTACAAGGTTTAATGTAGCTGACTAACTCCTCTGTAGAATGAGACTTCTCAGGCGCCTTGTAACTTGGCTGATTTATTGATATCACCTCATTTTTTTAATAATTATAGCTGATTTATTGATACCATTTTTTTTAACCATCACACACCTCAGTCTTGGTACTGCTTACTTCTGTATCCGCTAAAAGAACACCATACACTCTCCCTGAAGTCATCCACTCTGCCCTTCTACCCTCACTCTCCAGGGCGATACCTCCAACACCCTTCTCTACAGTGACTGATTGGACAATATAAGCGTTTTACTTCCACTGGCAGACCAATTAAAAAATTCTGAAAATAAGCTTCAATTTCTGTGGGAAAAAAGTCCACATGACTGAAATTCACTAATTCTTCACCAAAATAAACCATAAATTTTGTAGACACAATGCCAAATAGGTTCCAAACATCAAGTCCTCGCACACCTTTGAAGTGGTCATGTCCAGACAACATGGGTAAAAGTTGGAGGGTTGAAGGACAGGAATCCTTTCACACAATGGGTGGTCCAACAGGCTACTTACATTTGGCTACATTAATTAAGGATATGAGTATATATTCTTGTTACTGCACATGATGTTTTGGTGTTGATGTGAACTACCATGTGATACACAGAAACATTATGTTACAATACAAACTTTACACCTGATAATCCAGCACTCCCGTTTTCCTTCCATATCAACAAAAGTGTTGTCTAATTCATGTGCATATGTCTCCCAACACGCTTCCTGGTGGGTCTTGTGTAGGTGCTCCTGATGTAAGATACCGATTAACAGGCTGGTTGATTGTGCAACCATCTGGTATCTAATTTTCACAGTGGAATTTGAGTTTGTGTAACTACAAAGTGTATCGGAGAGAGAGAAGTTGCTAGAAACAGTACCCCCTTCTTTGACCATTCCACAGTTTGCTTAGGTATGGGCCAATCCTAACCGCACCTATCACTCTATAAACAGTGAATCTTATTTATAATTGCACCAGGTATACTTCACTTTGTGTTGGTATTTACAGAACTAAATCTGCAAACTGTGCTTTCATTCTGACCTCTCTTTTTCCTCTCCAAAACTACACGAGAACACCAATACAGAAATACAGAATACTTTCCAGTCAACTACTCCAAATCTCATACCAGATCACATGGAAGCCCTCTGACTGCTCTGACTGATACATATACCAGTGCTTCTTACAGCACAGTGCCTCTGCTACTCAGGTACTAACAAAGTTGCTGTCCTGACAGAGGCAACTATTATGTTCTACATTTTTACCAGCAACTGGTCCAAATTTTCCCCTTCTGTAGGACAAATGTATAAGTTTTACACATTTGAGATCTTTGTTCTTCTGGGCTGTTATGCAGTGTCAACAGGTAGTTTATGAAGTTTTGGGACAACCTATTGGTCCTATCTTCAGGGGTCAAGATGGGAATGGTAGGTTGTCCTGAAACATTGATAACTAACTACCTACCCACCAACAATGCCTAACATCCTAGAAGGGCAAAGATCTCATTTACACCATGGTGGACTCCTGATTTTCAGACGTTTAACTAATCCAGCGTCAACCTTTTTCTGGACTCTACAAAACATTGAAATTTTCTGATGCATTCAATCAGGAATAGTTTGCTAGAGCGCTATGTACATTTAGAACTGTCAATGTAGTACCGTGCAAGCCACACTGGCGACGTCTGTAGACAAACACCCTGTCAGTACCTTAAACTACATAAAGTTCCTACCTTAAGCTTTTCCAATTTATAATTAGTATTTATTGTGTCATACCCCTTTTCTGAATGTTTGCTATTTACATGAAACATATGAAATAATTTACATTACATCAGAGTCAGCATCATATTCTCCACCATCAGAATCATTCAAGGCTGCAACAGGAACAGGAACCATGCAAAAGACTTCCATGTTATAGGCCTTCTCATGGCTAAGGAGGTAGGTGAACAGCTGGTGGGCAGGTGTTGTCACTTCATGCACCACCAACACATCTACAAACAAATGCATTAACATATGAGTGTATGAAAGATTATACCTTCACTCAGACCTTAGAAGTACTAACTGTATAAGTAACACCTGGACAGTGGGTGATGCTGACGTACTATCTGTACAAGTAACGTCTGGTTAGGGGGGACATTATTTTTTAAGTACTTGTGGATGTATTTTAACTTCCTATGGTGTAACAGCCTTTAGCTTTATAAGTATCTCAGCTGATACAGCCACTGGTGTCTACTTCATGTGAATTATACAGACATTAGAAAGAGAAGGGAGTGGGGGAAGGAGAACCAAGCAACAGGTTAACCTTTTGGAGCCGGAATTTTACACTTAAATTTTAGCACATCCTGTAGGTAAAATGCGAATAATACAGGAACCAAACAAGGTAGCATTATGAAATAAACGGCATTTTGAAGAGGAAAAAACGGAGATTATGCAGCATTTTTAAAATATTCAGTATGTATATTCGTTGAATAAATGTTTAAAATGTAGCGTCTGGAGGTTAGCGCTGCAAACGACATATATATATGTCGTTAGGCTTTAAAAAGTTAATGTGGGAACTAAGAGGGGAACATTTCCAGGAAATATATTTAAAAGCAAGATGCAGAGCAAATGCAAAACCTGACTCAAAGCTAGAAATGTTTGTGTTATTATAATAACAATTATTATAAATATTTCCTTAGCCTTATCACAAATATGGAATCTTAGAAGCATGCTATCGGGGCCAGGACAGTGCAGTCAGTACAGTGACTTGCTATGAGCTTGACAGTTCAGGGTTCAAAACCCTGTGGGGGGCAAGAGACTGTCTCTTTTTCACGCCTGTACAGACAGGTGATGGAGCACGCCCATCCTCCTGTACAATGGGTACTGGGGGGGTCTTTCCCAGGGCATGGCAATGATCACCTACCCCATTTAGAATCGAGGTTAAGAATGAGTAGAATTGTACCTCTAATACCCCTCTACGCTGCATAGTATATCACAGTGAAACCTTTACTTTTAAAAACATGATATTATTTAATTAAATTTGGGCAGATCATGAGGATGGTGAACTGCCATGTGTTGCACTGTTAACAGCATCATGTAAGTTCACTACACTGGACAATTTTGTGCTATCCAGCAATTACCTATGCACATGTATGCTGGTACCTCATCTTTGTGTTGGACAGTTCATATGGAATAACAGGCACAAAGAATAAACATCATATGTCAGACCATGTTTGCAGTCACTGAATTTGACAGTGACCACCACTACGAGACACTTACATGGCATGGAAAGCTATAAATATCTCGGAATGATGCAGGTTCTCCAACAGTATTTCAATAGCTGCAGCACCTAAGCCCCAGCAACAGCTACTTCATTCCCTGCATTCCTAGACATCTGTCTGTGTGGTATAATTCCTGATATAACCCATGAAGCCACTTTCAGAACATGACCATTAATGGGTCATCAGAATATATGTCTTGGAGAATCCTGATAGCTCTTGAGGAATCAGAGCCAGTAAGAAACTAACTACTCAAATGCCAAACAAAATTTTAAGAAAGTTGGTATACTGTACATAAAGCTGCTGCAAACGTGCTGCTAAATTTATACCACATAAAGTATTACCTTTCAAGGATATAAGTACTATCACAGAGTACCCAACAACGGATGTCCTACCTGTACATACAAAAATACAGCCAGAATACACTCAAAGATTTCTGAGAAAACAAGTCTGTATTGCGCAATGTTACATAATGGGAAAATGGAAGAATACGATGAGTTCTTTCTATAATGGGAAGCTATCTTCATAAAACTTGAAGGATGTTCTGAAATGAAATCCCCACTACAGTACACAAACAATACTAAGGAATGGGTATCAATGACAAAGTACTTTCTTATGTAATCCTAATTTCATACTTCCTTTCTCCTCCTTGTGCCCAAAAAGCTTCCTGTACCACATTAATATCATTCAGTACAATTTATGTTTTGACTGAGTGAGGGCCCATGTTTCGTAACCACAGAGAATTACTCATTTGCTCCCTCACATGCACATATACTTTTAAACAAACACTACCAAGGACTTTCTAAGCTTCTTCCCTCCCTAATTTCATCAAGAATCATACTGTGTTGCAATCTTTGTCTCATGATACATTAACTCTGATACTAATAAAGCATAACTTGCAGCAAAAAATGAGACAGGACTCTTTCACAACTACGTAACTCAGCAGCTCTCCAAAGGTAAACACAGGGTGATCAAAAAGTGTCTGTGCACCTGATGATTACAATACAGAAAGTTATAAGTAATGTTCGAAGTGTCCCCAACCAGTCTCCAGACATTTATTGACACGCCGAACTGTGTTCTCGAAGACCGTGTTCAGTTTGGCGTTCATGGGACCGTGCATCGTTAATATATTCTTTCAAGTATAACCAACAAGATGCAACGTTATACAATATTCTTTATTG
>Ga0209737_10004116_pt1 | contig 10226 bp, 7 predicted proteins | sample TergutCu122P3_FD_187284 | JGI IMG/M metagenome (GOLD analysis project Ga0209737, IMG submission 187284) | Cubitermes ugandensis P3 segment gut microbial communities from Kakamega Forest, Kenya - Cu122 P3 (SPAdes) (version 2) | ecosystem: Host-associated > Arthropoda: Insects > Digestive system >...
TGGCATTGCTTCGGGTGCGACGAGGGCGGCAGCGCGATTGATTTTGTCGCTAAGTTTAACAAGGTGGAACCACGCGAGGCGGCAAAGTTAATCGCGGACTTTTACGGCATAGGCGACGACCCCCGAGGCGGCAACATTCGCGTCGATAGAAAACCCGTGCCGCAAGCCCCGACGCGCCATGAGGCAAACCTTGACGCCCCCGACGAAATATCGGCGGAGCAAAGAAAGCGAAACGCGGACTACTTGCGACGGTGCGCGACTGACAGGAGCGCGGACGAATACCTCAAAGGGCGCGGGCTGACGGCGGAAACTATCGAGCGTTTTCACTTGGGCTACGACCGAAAACTCGACGCGGCGATAATACCGTACTCGGACAAATTCGAGTATTACACGGCGCGGTTGCTTCGCCCGAAACAAGACGAAAAACCGCACAAAAAGCCGCTCGAAAAATACTGGGGGAAAGCACCGCTTTTCAACGGCGCGGCACTCGACGGCGCGGGAGCGGTGTTCATTGTCGAAAGCCAAATTTGCGCGATAAGCGTCATGCAGACGGGCGGAACGGCGGTCGGGCTTGGCGGCTTGGGCTACGCGGGTTTATTGCTTCGCGAGATAGAAAAACGGGGCGGGTGCCCAAAGTGCGTGTTCATACTTTCGCTTGATAACGACGACGCGGGGAACACAAAGCAGGCGCAAATCGCGGCGCGGCTGAAAGCAATCGGCGCGAGGTTTATTGAGCGCAAGGCGCAGGGCGGCGACAGCGCGATAAACGATCCGAACGAGTTATTACAAGCGGACGCGGCGGCACTCGCGGCAAATATAAAAGCGGCAACGGAGGAGGCAAACAGGGTGGAGGTTAAACCTAAAACAGCGGACAGAGCGCAGGCGGTCAAAGATTTACTCAAACAAGACATCGGCGACGGGGAGCGCATATTCGAAGCGGAGTTTTTAGACGCGCTCGGTTACGCGAAAATACACTTGCCCGCCGAGCTTGCGGTTTTCAAGATGCGGACGAAAAAGACAAAGGTGCCGCAAAAGGACTTAGAAAAGCAAATCGAGGAACACGCCAAGAAGTACCGAGGACAAAGCGCGGGGACGACAGAGCCGCCAGTCGACTTGTGCGGGCTTGACCTAAACGGCGCGACGCTTCCGAAAGGGTGGACGATAACCACGGAAAAAGGCGTCCGCAAATACATTTCCTCGCAGAACGGCGACTACGAGATTGTGGCTTGTTATAACGCGGTAGTTGTGACGGCAAGGCTAAAAAACGTTGAGGACGGCGACCACAGGCTTGAGATTACTTTTGACAACGACGGCAAGTGGACAAGGCTCGTGGACTTACTGCCCGTTTTCAGTTCACGAACAGCGCTTGTTGAGAGAAGTAAAAAAGGACTTCGGGTCACAAGCGAAACGGCGAAAGACCTCGTTACATTTTTAGCGGAATACGAAGTGCAGAACAAACCCGTTATTCCGCACAAGCGGTCGACGGCAAAAGTCGGGTGGATTTCGGCGACACAGTTTTTTCCGTTTGCGATGGGCGACGAGGACATCGTTTTTGAGGAGGGCAACGGCGGAATATATCCGTTACTGACGACATTCGGTGACTTTGAGAAGTGGAAAGAGATGATGGTTACTTTACGCAAGAACAAGTTCGCAAGGTTTATAACCTCCGCGAGCTTCGCGTCGCCGTTGCTGATTAAGGTAAGATGCAGACCGTTCATTATTCACAATTGGCATTCAAGCGGAGTGGGAAAGACGGCGGTGCTGAAAGCGGCGATTTCGGTTTGGGGCGACCCCGACGGAATCATGGACACATTGAACGCGACGCCCGTGGGCTTAGAGCAGAGCGCGGGCGTACACAACCACTTGCCGTACTTCATAGACGAAAAGCAGGTCGGCAACGAGAATAAGACACCGCTCGACAAAATCATTTATATGCTTGGCGGCGGGCACGGAAAGACACGAGGAGCGAAAGGCGGCGGGCTTCAAAACAAAGTGCGGTGGCACAACGTCGTTATGATTACAGGCGAGGAACCGATTACAAGCGGAAACTCAAAAGACGGGGTGCAGACACGAACCGTCGAGCTTTACGGCAAGCCCGTTGACGACGACGAGGGACAGGGTTTTGCTTCAAAGGTTCATACCATATCGGAGGACAACTACGGTTTTGCGGGCGAAAAGTTCATTCGGATAATTTGCGAAAAACTAAAAGCCGACCCGCATTGCTTGACGCTGAGGTACTGCAAAACGCACGAGGCATTGAAAGCGAAGTACGAAAAAGACGGCAAACAACAAATTCACCTCGAATACATAGCGGCGGTCATAATGGCTGACTACTTGGCGGAAACGCTCATTTTCGGAACGGACGAGGCGACAGCGGAACGGGAAAGCTACGAAAACGGCTGTGAGATTTTCGAGAATAACAAAGAACAGCTTCACAAGGACAACGTCGAAACCGCCTACGAGTTTACGCTCGGGTGGCTTGCGGGCAACGGCTCAAGGTTTGAGGATAGCAACTTTTCGAGTCAACCGCAGTACGGCAAAAAAGAGGTTTCGGGCGAGGTTACTACATATTTCATTATTCCGAGCTTTTTCGAGGCGGCACTCGTCGACGCGGGGTACAACGTCGCAAAGATAATAAAGGGCTTTAAGGACAGAGGGTATATTTACTCGGACACCGACGCAAGCGGCGCGTCAAGAAAAAAGTTCTCAAAGACGATAAACGGGGTCGAGCTTCAAGCATACAAAATCATCATCGACAAACGGAAGCCAAAGCCGGTGCAACAACGGATTGCGGACTTAGTGCCGATTGAGGACGAGAATTTGCCGTTTTGAAACTGAGTTTCCTACATTCTTACACGCCTTACATCGAAAAACACGCTTCTATATAACGGAATATTCGCTCGCGGCGGCAAGCGGACGGCAAAGCGAAATAATATCGCTTCATTGCGAGGGAATAACCTTGTAAGAATTGTAAGAATGTAAGATTTACTAAAAAACCAAACGGAGGACGACATGAACGAAAGCGATATTGTAAAGCAAGTAAAAGAATACTTAAAAACAATTAAAAACTGCTTTTTTTGGAAAGAGCACGGCGGACAGTTCGGCGCGGCGGGCTTGCCGGATATAATCGTTTGCTTCAAGGGACGGTTTGTCGCGTTTGAGGTAAAGACGGCGGCGGGCAAGTTAACCGTTCTGCAAACGATAACGCTTAAGCGCATTCAAGCGGCGGGCGGGACAGCCGAAGTCGTGCGGAGCGTCGAGGACGCCCGACGGATAATCGAAAGTCTATAAAGAGGTACGGCATGGAGGTAATACACAAAATAAATATAACGACGGAGGCGAAGTTTGACTTTGTGGACTGCCTCGGTTTGCGGGATTTCGACGGACGGGCGTTCAAGCGTGAAACCGAGGAATATATAAACCACCAAGCAAAAGCGGGTCGCATACCGTGGTACGGTTACTTCCGCGCCGATTACATAGACGAGGACAGCGGCAGACGGCTGAAACTTTTCTTTTACAGAGGGGAACAGTTCGGCACCATGCAGACGTGGGACTTGAAAGGCGTTTGCGACGCGGGAGACTGGACGGAGGACGCGGAGGAAAGCGGGAGTGTCCGAGCTTGGCTTGAAACCAAAATTGAGGACATACCCGACGAGCAGGACTGGGCGGTGCGGGTGCGCGTACACGAAATACTGAAATATACGGAAAAGACGTTGTGGGTCAACGTTTTAGAGGAGGTCACAAATGCATTTGAGTGCAAGCGAGATAAAGAGGATGCTGAGGAAATGGCACTTCTACAAAGCGCATACTTCGATTTCGGAGGACGGCGGAAGTCTAAAAAAGACCGTTGAAAGAATAGAGGTAAGCATAAACGCGCTACCAACGGCAAGTCGAGAGGTTATGACCTTGCATTTTTTCGAGTGCATAGAGGCTGAAACGATAGCGGCAAAACAGCACATAACGGTTCAAGCCGTATACAAGCGGATAGATAGCGCGGTAAAACTCATTGCGGATACCCTAAACGGTAAGATAGGTTGAAAAACGGTTTAGAAAGTTTCTAAAAAAGTTTACATGGGACAACCGCCAAACAACCGAAACCGCATTATAATAGTAAGTGAGGGGATAAAAACCCGAGGCGAGAGAAAAGGGACGGCAACGGCTCACATAATAATACGAGTGCGTGGGAACGCACGAGAACGGGGCGGCAGGACTGCCCCTTTTCTTTTACCAATACACGCGAGGAGGAACAGGCGATGCCATACAAACCGAAAAAGCCGTGCGCGTACCCGAACTGTCCCGAGCTGACGCATGAGCGGTTTTGCGATAGACACAGACAGCAGGCGGCGCGTGAGTACAACCGTTACGGGCGGGACGAGGACAGCAAGAGGTTTTACAATAGCCCCGCATGGCGGCGGGTCGCGGCGTTGCAACTGATGAGGGAACCGTTGTGCGCGGATTGTTTGAGAGCCGGACGGGCACAGCCCGCAGAGATAGCCGACCACATACAACCGATACGCGAGGGCGGAGCGCGGCTCGACCGCGAGAACATACAGAGTCTATGCAGGGCTTGTCATAACCGTAAACATATATAAAAAAGAGGAATGGACCCGAAATGGTGCCAAACCTCAGACGGCAGGGGGGTCTGAATCCTCCCGAACGCTCGGCTGAACAGCGGGGCGGAGTGCCGCGTGAGTTTTCGCGTTTTCAAGATAAAGGGATAGGGCGGGCGGTTTTGACGGCGGAAACGGCGGAAAACAACACTTTTACAGGCAAAACAAGGTCAAGCGGCGGCGATAGACGCGCCAAACTTGAAAAACAATTCGGCAAAAACAATATAAATTGCACCAAACACAAAAAAGCGAGGGAATGATTATGGCAAACGCGACAGGACACGGTGGGGCGCGGCTCGGCTCGGGGCGCAAGCGCAAGCCCGCGGCGGAAAAGATAGCGGAGGGCAACCGAGGCAGGCGACCGATTAAGGTTATACCGTGCGACGGAATACCCGCGGAGCAGGCGGTCGACATGATAACGCCCGCCGAATGGCTGACGGCGGAAACGAAAAACGCGCAAAGGAACTTAGGCGGCAAGGTCTTTGAGGAAACGTGGAAATGGATTAAAGACAGGCGGTGCGACCACGTCGTAACGATTAACCAAGTCGAGCAGTACGCTTCAAACGTCGCCCGCTTTATACAATGCGAGGAGGCGTTGAACACGTTTGGGCTTTTAGCGAAACACCCGACGACGGGGCAACCGATACAAAGCCCATACGTCATAATGCGGCGCGAGTTTCAACGGCAGGCAAACATGATATGGGCGCAGATATTCCAAATCGTACAGCAGAACAGCGAAGTGCCCGTGAACAGCAACCACAACGAGGACATCATGGGGCAGATTTTAAGCGGCAAGATTTAGCGGAGGGATAACGTGAACATACAAAAAATAGATATTTCTAAATTAAAAGCGGCGGAGTACAACCCACGCGTCGCGCTCAAAGCGGGCGATAAAGAATACGAGAAGTTAAAGCGGAGCATTCAAGAGTTCGGCTTTGTCGAGCCGATTATTTGGAACAGCCGGACAGGGAACGTCGTCGGCGGGCACCAACGTTTAACGGTGCTTCGGGACATGGGCGAAAAGGAAATCGACTGCGTGATTGTCGATTTGGACGAACAGCGCGAAAAGGCTTTGAACGTCGCCTTGAACAAAGTGCAGGGCTTGTGGGACGAGGACAAGCTCGCGGCGTTGCTTGTGGACTTGGAGGCTTCGAGTTTCGACGTAACGATGACGGGCTTCGACGCGGCGGAGGTTGACGAACTGCTCAATAACTTTTACGCGAAAGAGGCGGTGGAGGATAACTTCGACGAGGAGCAGGCGTTAAAGGACGTAAAGGCGAAAGGCGCGGTCACAAAGCGCGGCGACCTTTGGCGGCTTGGCGAGCATTTACTTTTATGCGGCGACAGCACGGTCGAGGCGGATATTCGGCGCGTCGTAGGCAAGGACAGGGCGCAGGTCGCGGTTACTTCGCCGCCATACGGGGTCGGCAAGGAATACGAGAAAAAAGGCATAGAGCCGTGGCTCGAACTAATCAAACCCGTTGTGAAAAACATAACGAAATACGCGGATATAGTCGTTTGGAACTTGGGCGACCTTTACAGCACAGGGACGCAGTTCATAGAGCCGACGAATTTTTACAGCGTGAATTTTTTCAAGGAAAACGGCTACCGCCCTATTTGGATAAGGATATGGAAAAAGCAAGGGATTAACTTCGGTGTGGGCGCGTACCACCTCGTGACGAACAAGCCCGCGCAACAATACGAATATATAACGGCGTTCGGCAAGCAGGCGGAACCCGAGTACAACGACCAAGAGTACGCATGGATAAGCGCGTACGCGGGGCACAGTTACAAATTCGTCAAGAGGCTTACAAAGGACGAGCGGAAAAAGTGGGGTTACGCGGGCGTTTGGGAAATCAACACCGTGAGGGCAAACAGAGCGCACCCCGCGATGTTTCCCGTCGAGCTTCCGTGGCGTTGCATAAAAATGCACAGCGACAAGGACGGCATAGTTTTAGAGCCGTTCAGCGGGAGCGGGACGACGATAATCGCCTGCGAGCAAACAGGCAGACGGTGCAGAGCCGTCGAGATAACGCCCGAATACTGCGACGTGGCTATTCGCCGCTTCGAGGAGTTCACTGGCACAAAGGCGGAGCTGATAGGCACCGCGGACACAAGCGCATAACGGGGGTTTTTGTTATTTTCCCCGCATATAGGTAGCCGCCTCCGACGTTATGCGAGGCGGTGGGTTTTCGCCGTTTTTCCCCGTTCCTCCTTACGGAAAAAACGGCGTTTTTTTAACAACTGCGAGGAGGCGCGGATGGAAAACAAATACACACGCGAGCACCTCAAACGGCTTCAAGAATTGCCGTGGGGGAACAAGGTGCTCATAAGCCAAACGCGCATACTCGAATGGTTTCATAGAAACGACGGTCGGGTTTTCATTTCATTTTCGGGCGGCAAGGACAGCACGGTTTTATTACACCTCGTCCGCCAACAGTTTCCCGACGTGCCCGCCGTTTTCATCAACACGGGGCTCGAATACCCCGAGGTCGTCGAGCACGTCAAAACGATAGAGAACGTAACGACGATACGCCCAAAGTTGAGTTTTAGACAGGTCATAGAAAAGTGCGGCTACCCCGTGGTTTCAAAGGACGTTGCTTTGACAATAAAGGGTTACAGGAACGGCAGACCGTGGGCGATTGAGAGGATGACGGGCACGGAGCGCGACGGGACGCGGCACGTTTTCCGCGAAAAATTATACAAGCGTTGGCGGTACTTGACGGACGCGCCGTTTTTGATAAGCGACGACTGCTGCGAGCACATCAAGGAACTGCCGCTTGCGCGGTACAGCATAGCGGGACAGCTCGTGCCATACGTCGGAACGCTCGCGGCGGAAAGCCGGAGGCGGACGGACGCATGGCTCAAAATAGGATGCAATTCGTTTGAGGGCAAGCGGGCGCGGAGCGCACCTTTGTCGTTTTGGACGGAGCAGGACATTTTACACTATATACATTTTTATAAGATACCGATAGCGTCGGTTTACGGCGAGGTCGTAAAGGACGGCGACACATACAGGACAACGGGGCTCGAAAGGACGGGGTGTATGTTTTGCCTATTTGGGTGCCACCTCGAAAAACAGCCGAACCGCATACAGCAGATGGCGGGGACGCACCCGAAGTTATACGAATACTGCCTGCGCGATTTTGACAAAGGCGGGCTCGGGCTTCGGCAGGTCATGGAATTTGTCGGCATAGAATACAAGCCGATTACGGAGGAGCAAAATGCACATTGAAAGAATAGCGATTGAAAAACTCAAAGCGGCGGGATATAACCCGCGCAAGGACTTGAAAGCGGGCGACCCCGAGTTTGAGAAACTAAGGCGGAGCATAGAGCAGTTCGGGTACGTCGAGCCCGCGATTTGGAACAAGCGCACGGGCAACATCGTGGGCGGGCATCAGCGCATAAAAGTTTTGAAACACCTCGGGCACACCGAGGCGGACTGCGTCGTTGTCGATTTAGACGAGGCGCAGGAAAAGGCGTTGAACATCGCGCTCAATAAAATCAGCGGCGAGTGGGACGCGGGGCTTTTGACGGCGTTGTTAAAGGATTTAGAGCAAAGCGGTTTTGATTTAAGTTTGACGGGCTTCGACGCGACGGAAACAGGGGATTTGTTCGGCGCGGGCGCGATAGAAAACACCCGTGAGGACAACTTCGACGAGAACAAAGCGTTAGAGGAGGCGGAGCGGCGCACCTTGACGCGCCTCGGGGACATTTGGACGTTGGGACGGCACAAGATACTCTGCGGCGACAGCACGAAGCCCGAGGATGTGTCACGGCTATTCGGCGACGAGCGGGCAGACCTCATTGTCACCGACCCGCCGTACAACGTCGATTACGCGGACTTAGTGGAACACCGATGCGAAAGCGGACAGACGTGCGGCAGGGAAAGCTCGGAAATAATAAACGATAAAATGAGCGACAAGAACTTCAAAGCGTTTTTGCTCGCGTTTTACAAAGAGGCATACGGCATATTGAACGGCGGCGGCGGGATATACGTTTTCCACAGTTCAAGGGAAAGCGTCAACTTCATGACGGCGATGCGCGAGGCGGGCTTCAAGTATTCGCAGACGCTCGTGTGGATAAAGAACCACTTCGTCATGGGGCGGCAGGACTACCAATGGATGCACGAGCCGATTTTGTACGGTTGGAAAGAGGCGGACGGCGGGCATTACTTTATAAACGACCGCACAAACACTACGGTACGCGAGCAGACGGCGGTCGACTTTAAGAAACTGACCAAGGACGAGATGCGCGAGCTTTTGGAGCGCGTATTCGCGGAAACAAAGACAACGGTAATTCGGCACGACCGCCCGATGCGGAGTTTGGAGCACCCGACCATGAAACCGATTAAACTTTGCGCGGAATTGATATATAACAGTTCAAGGTACGGCGCGTTAGTTTACGACGGCTTCAGCGGAAGCGGGTCGACGCTAATCGCGGCAGACCAACTGGAGCGGCGGTGTTACGCGATAGAACTCGACCCGCGCTATTGCGACGTGACGGTCAAGCGGTATATTCAGCAGGCGGGCGGGGACGACGCGGGCATTGTCCTATTAAGGGACGGGCGCGAGATACCGTACAGCGAAGTAATAAAGGGGGCGTAAACGAATGTGGGGCGACTTAGCAAACATCAAGAGCTTGAACGGTACAAGGCGGACAGAGCCGTCAAGTTCATAAACCAATTAAAACATACAAAGGGCGAATGGCACGGCAAGAATTTTTTGCTTTTGCCGTGGCAGGAAAAAATCGTTCGGGACATATTCGGGACGCTGAAGCCGGACGGGAGCAGGCAGTACAATACGGCATACATAGAGGTGCCGAAAAAGGCGGGCAAGAGCGAGCTCGCGGCGGCGATAGCGTTATATCTAACGTGCGCGGACGGCGAGTACGGCGCGGAGGTTTACGGATGCGCGGCGGACAAGAACCAAGCGGGCATTGTATATAACGTCGCGCTCGGCATGGTCGAGCAAGCCCCGAGTTTACGGGCGCGGGTCAAAACGGTGCCGTCGTTAAAGCGGCTGATATACCCGAATACGGGCAGTTTTTATCAAGTTTTGAGCGCGGAGGTTTTCAGTAAGCATGGAATAAACGTCCACGGCGTTATATTCGACGAATTACACGCGCAACCGAATCGCGGGCTTTACGACGTTATGCTCCACGGGTCGGGCGACGCGAGGCGGCAACCGCTTTTCTTTTTGATAACGACGGCGGGCATTGACCGCAACAGCATTTGTTGGGAGGTGCACCAAAAAGCAAAGGACATTTTAGAGGGACGCAAGATAGACCCGACGTTTTACCCCGTTATATACGGGCTCGACGACGGCGACGACTGGACGCTTGAAAAAAACTGGTACAAGGCAAACCCGAGCTTAGGCGTGACGGTTGACATCGGCAAGTTGCGGCAGAGCTTCCGCGAGGCGCGGGACAACCCCGCCGAGGAAAACTTATTCCGACAATTAAGGCTGAACGAGTGGGTAAGGGTTTCAAAACGGTGGATGCCGATGGCGGCGTGGGACGCTTGCGCGGGCGCGGTCGACGCGGAGGAACTGAAAGGGCGGGTTTGTTACGGCGGGCTCGACCTTTCGGCGACGACGGACGTGACGGCGTTCGTTT
>Ga0209737_10004117_pt1 | contig 10223 bp, 7 predicted proteins | sample TergutCu122P3_FD_187284 | JGI IMG/M metagenome (GOLD analysis project Ga0209737, IMG submission 187284) | Cubitermes ugandensis P3 segment gut microbial communities from Kakamega Forest, Kenya - Cu122 P3 (SPAdes) (version 2) | ecosystem: Host-associated > Arthropoda: Insects > Digestive system >...
CCGCGTATTTCAAATTGGTCCCCGTCGCGGTCACGGTGAAGGTTGTAAAAAATCTCATCGGATCGGCACTGCCCACAATAAACATGATAATGGTCGCGGCTTTTATCGACGCCGCGATCAAGACAATCGGCGACCCCGGAAATATAGGCTCGATATGGGTTCCTCTGGGCATAATCGTCGCGATTATGCTCGCAAACTATTACATCGAAATCCTCATGGGGATGCTGAACACCCGCGCGGGGAACAAAATACGGCGGATTGTGGCACCCGCAGTCGCCGAAAAGAGGGCCTCGGTGAAATTCAGGTACTTGGAAGACCAGGAGAGCGTGGATATCACAAACCGCGCGATGGGGGGCTTCGAGGGGAACCTGCAAGGGTTTTTCGACCAGATCTTCGGGGCCTGGAATCTCATCGCGCAGATTGTGGGCTTTGTCATAATCCTCGGGATGCAGCTCTGGTGGGCCTCGGTCGTGTTTGCCATAACCTGTGTGCCCTCGGTCGTCATATCGTACAAATTCGGAAAAAAGCGCTACGACACAGACAAGGAAATGACCAAAATCGACAGGAAAGTGGGGTATATCGGCGGAATTTTGACCAGCAGGGACACGATAGAGGAACGCTATATGTACGGATATACCAAAAAGATGAATGAAGAATTCAAGGACAAATATGAATATGCGAGAATCGAACGCAAAAAAGTTGACAGAAAAATGTGGCTCAACACAAAAGCCACGGGTATGCTCGCCTTTGTTTCCGGGGTGATCGTGATCGCGATACTGATCCCCTCGGCGATATCCCCGGGCGCGGGCGGTGAACCCGCACTCTCCATAGGGATGTTCACCGCCATCGTGAATGCGGTGATCGGCCTGAGCATGCAGATGCAGTGGAGCCTGTCATGGCAAATTGGGGATTTCAAGTACAAGTTCGAGTACCTGAAGGATCTAAACAAATTCCTCGAATTCGAGGAGGACGAGGATGCCGCCTGCCTCCCCGCCGCAAATGCGCCCGAACTTGGCTCGATTGAATTTAAGACAGATCGCCGATTTTGAATCCGATGAAAACGTCGAGCAAACGCTCGCGGAAAACCACATAGACCATACCGACAAAGACACATTCCCCGAAGGCCTCGACACGATGCTTTCGCGCGAATTCGACGGGGTGGATCTGTCGGGCGGCGAATGGCAGAGGGTCGCGATTGCCCGGGGGTTCTACCGCGAGAGCGACATCATAGTGCTCGACGAGCCCACGGCGGCGATCGACCCGATCGAGGAGAGCGCGATATACAAAAAATTCGTCGAGGTGGCAAGGGACAAAACCGCGGTGATCGTCACCCACAGGATGGGTTCGGCCAAAATAGCGGAGCGCATTGTGGTGATGCGTGGCGGGGAGATCGCCGAAGTGGGCACCCACGACGAGCTTGCGGGGAGCGGCGGGCTCTATGCCCAGATGTACGCGGCGCAGGCGGGATGGTACAACTGACAACAATATATAAATACAGGAGGCTTTATGCTGCTAAACGAGAACTACCAAAAATGGCTTTGGATCGACCTCATAGGCTTTGACAACACGCTCCCCGACTACGGCGTCGGGGTCTATCTGGACCGCTGCAAATTTGTGCCGGACGGCATCTCCCTGCTTTTGACCTGGACGGAATTTGTGCTGGATTACAAAGGGCTCGACCATGAATACACGCTCCACCCAAACGAACAGAGCTACGGCGGGCATATGTATTCGCCGGAGAGAAAGCGGCAGAACTGGACCAATTTCCAGTTGAAAGGCCTGGTAGGGGAGCTGCATAAAAACGGCATAAAGGTCTATCTGAGCTATTTCAATTTTGCGGGCGGTTTTTTTGCCGGGCGCGAATATATGTTCGAGATAACCTCCGACAACAAGTCGATCGGCAGCATAAACGTGCTCAAGAACTTGGACGGTGCACCCTTTGAGGATGTACTGCAAACCGCCACAATAAAAGTGCTCGGGGATTACGGCTTCGACGGCGTACAGATCGCCGATGGCATCTCCTCATACAGGCTGCCCCTGCAGTACGGCGACTATTCGGACGCCATGGTCGCGCAATTTTTGGATTATTCCAAAATCGAGCTGCCCGAGACCGAAAACCGCGCGGCGTACATATGGGCGGAGCACAGGCAGCAGTGGATTGATTTCCATGTGCACAGGTGGGGCGTGTTTTTTGAAAAATACATAAAACTCCTAAAAGTGGCGGGCAAAGAGGCGATATTCAACAGCGCCTGGACACGCGACCCGTTCGAGGCGATTTACAGATACGGCGTGGATTACCGCCTCGTCGCCTCGACGGGGGTTGACGGCTGCATGGTCGAGGATGTGTCGGCGGGGCTGGCTATCCTCTCGGAGGAGGACAACGGGTATCTGATGAGCGGCGAAATGCGCCGCAGGGTGCACTACGAATTTCTCGCCGCACTCATGATGGCGCGGGCGGCGATGCCAAAGCTCCGCATAACGCCGCTCGCCGGGATCCACGACACAAACGAACAGTGGGGCGTGCTCGAGCATATGCCCACCTCGATGGTGCGCAACGTGGTATGCAACCAAAACACCCTGTTTTACGACGGGGAGACGAAAAAATACAGGCCCATAACCGACGGCCCGTTTTTCTGCCTGGCCGATTCCCTCTACGAATCCGACTGGAATTTCATAAAAAACGCCTGGAACGCCGGGGTGCCGGACGAAAACGCCGCGCCGTGCGGCCCCGTGGTTATATGGTCGGACAGATGCCTCGACAATGAAATAAAAAGTTTTGTCAAATCGCGCCGCACGCCGTCGTACAAAATCACGGCCGACCTGATGTATGCGGGCGCCATGGTGCACGGCATCGCGAGGATTGGGCACCTCCACGAGCTAAACGGCCCGGTGATCGTGGCCAACCCCGACCTGCTGCCGCCGGACGAGCTCGAGGCCGTCCTGGCGTACAAGGGCGGCGAGGTGTTTTTCATCGGCGAAAATATAGAGGGCGAGCCCTTAGTGGAAGAAAAATATATGCGGTTCGGGTGCGGGTCAAAGGGCTCGGGCGAATACATCGAAAATCCCGCCGGGTACGATTTTGACCCGAAATACTCGCTCGAAAAAAACAACATGTGGTGGACCCACCCGCTCGAATACAAGCCCGTCTCCGGGGAATTCTACAAAAAATGCGCGGAGTGGATAAACAAAAAATGCGACCTGCCACAAATCGTCAAACATGGGGACAGTTGCAAGGCCATCGTGACCAAAACGGACGACATACACTACAGGGTGATACTCTCAAACGACGAATACTACTACGTCCACCCGGCAATGGACATGAGAGCCGAAATAGAGAGCATAAAATGCCTGACCCGGTACGAAGGCTACCCGCTTGCCCTGAACGGGACGGTTTTCGGGTGCAGGATTGCGGGACGCGGGGCGGACGTGTTCGATGTTGTGTTGAAATGATAATTTTTGGAAAGGTTTTTTATGAAAACGAAAAAAACATTGTTTGCTATATTTATTCTGGCCGCAGTCGCCATATCGGTTTCCTGCGGCGAAACCCAAAACAAGCCGGAAGCCGACACGCCGGATCTACAGAGTCCGGATCCCGCCGAAGAAACCGACACGGCAAACATAGGGCTCGACATCGAATATATGGATCTCGGGGGCTATGAGATAAATTTCATCGTGCGCGGCGAGGGACTCATAGCGTTCAAATGCATCGACCTGTACGCCGAAACCATAAACGGAGACATAATAAACGACGCCATCTACGAGCGAAACACATATCTCGAGGAAAAATACAATTTCAAGATAAAGGCCACCACCATCGACGAACCCGACTACCCCGCCGTGGCCCTGCGCAAATTTGTTTTGGCGGACGAACACATATACGACGTCTGCTATGACAGTTTCCTCTGGACCAAAAGCCTGATCCAGGAAAATATGCTGACCGACCTATATACCCTGCCCCACATCGATTTCTCGAAACCGTACTGGGACGAAAACGTCAACAAAGACCTGACCATCAAAAACAAGCTGTTTATAACGCACGGCGAACATATGCTGTCGCTCAGAGCCGGGCTGTACGGCGTGTTTTTCAACAAAAAGCTGGCGGAGGACTACCAGCTCGAAGATCTCTACGATCTGGTCCGCAAAAACAAATGGACCATCGACAAATACTATTCGCTGGCAAAAGGGCTCAGCCGCGACCTGAACAGCGACGGCAAGATGGACTACAACGATTTTTGGGGCAATGTCTCGGAATCGTACTACGCCCTCATCTTCTACAACGGGTCGGGCGAAAAAATCGCCGTGAAGGACGAAAACGACCTGCCGGTGCTCTCGATGAACACGAGCAAGGGCATAGACGTGCTGGAACTCGTGTCGCAGTTTCTGACCGACAAGACCACGACCATACTGGTCGATGACTACCCTGGAAAATGGGATCTGGTGGACAAGGTATTCCCGGACGGGCGCGCGCTCTTTGGCGAGGGCGCATTGATGATCACGCCCAAAATGCGCGACATGGAAGTCGATTTCGGCATACTGCCCTCTCCGAAATTCACCGAAAACCAGGACAGGTACTACCACATCGTGAGCATCTGGAACGCCCCGCTGATGTCGGTCCCCACGACGATAACCGACCCCGATAAAGTGGGGTACATCCTCGAATTGCTGGCGGCGAAATCCGTCGATACGCTGACCCCGGCCTATTACGACACACAGCTCCGATACAAGCTCCTCCGCGACGACGAGTCCGAGGAAATGCTCGATATAATACTCTCGTCCATCACTTTCGATGTGGGGCTGGCATTCGATTTCGGGGGGCTTTCGGTCGCGATCCTGACAAACCTCGGAAAAGGTGGCAATTTTGTCTCCACATACGAAAAAAACGAACGCGCCGCGCAAAGAGACATAGACAAACTCATCAATACACTAAACGAATCATTGAATTGAAATTAATTGAATTGAAATTGAAAGCGAGAAAATAATATGGAAAAAATACCAAACGGCAAAGTGTTCATCTGGATGCAGCTGCTCGGCTTCGACCGCGACGACCCGGACAGGGGGGCGGCCCGCTACCTCGATCAGACCGGCTTTCTGCCGGAGGGCATCTGCGCGCTTTTGTTCCACCCCGATTTTGTGCACCACCACCGTGGCATGGACGAAGAGTACGGGCTGCACCCCGACAACTGCGCCTACTGGGGCATACCGAAAAACAGGGAGCGCGAACGCCAGCCCTGGACAAACCACGACCTAAAAAAGCTCGTCTCGGAGCTCGCCGCCCGGGGCGTGGGTTTTTACGCCGGCATAATGGGCTCCGTCACGGGCAATGCGTTTCACCGGGAGTGGATTTCCGACCACGGCGAGCTTTTGGGCTGCTTCGCGCTCAAACGCTTTAAGGACGGGAGCTGGTACGAGGACTTTTTTGTCGATCAGCTCTGCAAAACGCTCAAGGACTACGGGATGCGGGGCGTACACCTCGCCGACGGCTTCTGCCCGAGCGGCAATATCTACCAGGGGGACTACTCGACCGACATGGTGACTCAGTTTACAGACCACACCAAAACCGCGCTGCCCTCGGAGATAACGGCAAAGCTCGGCGACGATTCGGCGGAGCCGAGAAACGCCCGGCAGGGCTGGATCTGGAAAAACGCGCGCGCGGAGTGGATAGAGTTCATGTGCTGGCGGTGGGAAAAATTCTTTTCCAAGCTCTGCTCGCGTGTCCATGAGATCGGGTGCGAGGTCATGACACTGGGGATGTACTGCACCGACCCGTTTGAGACCAAATACTGCTTAGGCATGGATTTGGGGCGGGTCATGGAGGCGGGCGTGGACTACCTCACCGCCAATATCCTGCCCACCAGCTGCTATATCGCCAACCCCTGGGGCAGCGCGGAATATTTTTTCCACCGCTATATGGCGATCGCGCCCACGACGGCGGCGCACATCAAGAGCGGCCACCTCATCTCCATGCTCGGCGTGCAGGACGCGACCGAGGAGTGGGACGCGATGAAGCACATGCCGTGTTGGCACGAGAGGGACCTCTACACCATGATGGCATACAATGCCGTGGACAAAAACGGGCCCCGAAGGGCACTGGAAGGGTATTTTTTGTGTCTGGGCGACGGGATTTCGCGCGCCGACTGGGACATCGAGCGCACAAAGCTGGAGGTTGCGCTTTCCGCCGATGTGGACGCCGTTTTGTCGCCGTGTATGCTGTGGTCGGAGGCGGCCTACGAAAAAATGCTGGACGAATATATCCAGACCCGGCGGTGGACGCCCTTCAAGCTGTTTTATGAACTCGGGAAAGCCGGGGTCATGTGCGGCGCGTGCATAACCTCCGACGCGCTGGAAAACCACCAAGGGACGCTGCTCGTGCCCGATTTCGATATGCTCTCCCATGAGGAAAAGCAAAGCGTGGCCGGGTACAAAAACGGGGCGGTCATATGCACCGCGCCCGCCGGTTTTGACCCTGCGCCCTACGGCATACAATCGGAAATCTGTTTTGCCGACCGCCACAGCAGCCACCCCCTGTGCGCCTTTTTGTTCGGTGCGCCGGTATCTGCGGAAACCGCCAAAAAAATCGAGGCGCTTTTGGCATCCGACGACGGCGCCCCCGATGTCGAAGACCCGGACGGCCTAGCGGATTTCACCTACACACTCATCGACACCCTGCCCTTTGTAAAAGTGGGTTCCGGGTTTCGCGACGCTGTCGCGCTTCTTTTGAAAGAGGCCAACCGGGAGATCGTCTGCGATATGCCGTATCTGGCCTGCCGACTTAAAAACGGCGCATGGAGGCTGTATGTCTTCAACAACGTGAACCACCAGTACCGCCACGCATTTGTAAAGATAGGCCGCCCGGTGGCGGATGTGAAAATCGTCTCGGGTTTCCCCGTTTTGCCCGTGCGCTATATGAGCCAAAAGGACGGGGGGCTTGTGCACAACTACGACAAAGAAATCCCGGAAAGGCAAAACTTTGAAGTAAAGCTGCTTCCGGGAGGCGTGACGGTGCTCGATGTGTTTTTTGAATGAAGCGATGAGTGAAACACGAGGTCAAAACAATGGCAAGAATAGAAGGATTTAAAATAAAAAATTTCAGAGCATTGCGCGATATTACTCTCGGTCGTCTGTGGAATGAAAAAGGAACAGGTGAATTGACGCCTATGACCACAGTAATCGGAAAAAACGGCTCTGGAAAGAGTACGTTATTTGACGCATTCGGTTTTATGGCAGATTGCTTGAAATATGGCATAGAGGAGGCCTGTGATTTGCGGAATGGGTTCGAGCGTATTGTTTCCCAAGGTGTAACCGAACCCATCGAGTTTGAAATTTACTATAGGGAAAAGCACGACGATCTGCCGATCACCTATGAGGTTGCCTTCGCCCTGGATGGACAGTCCCGGCCATATGTAAAAAGCGAACGCTTGAGGCAACGCAGAGAAGGGCAAAAAACGACAGGGCGTCCATTTTCTTTTTTGATCCTTGAAAACGGGCGAGGTGTTGTATGGAAAGGAAAATATGAAGGCATTCAGGAGCAGCAGATTTCCTCGCTGGATGAATTGATGCGGGAAGAATCAAGCGAAAGAGAAGTGGTGGAATTTTCGGATAATCGAAAACTGGGGATCGCAACGCTCGGCGCATTGAAACAACACCCCAGAATATCCGCTTTCAGGCAGTTTATAGAAGGATGGTATCTTTCATATTTTACGCCCGATGCGGCGCGAAAATTGTCATTGGCCGGGCCGCAAAAACATTTAAATATACACGGCGACAATATCGGGAATGTGGTTCAGTTCATGAAACGCGACCATCCGAAAAATTTTGAAAAAATACTGGCGGACATCTCAACCAAGATTCCGGGAATCACAAAAATTGATACCGAAACCATGGCTGACGGCCGATTGTTGATGAGGTTTGACGAGAGGGGATTCAAAGATCCTTTTTCGGCCCAACAAATGTCGGACGGCACTTTGAAGGTGTTTGCCTATTTATTGTTGCTGTCAGACCAAAATCCACATCCGTTTCTATGCATCGAAGAACCGGAAAACGGGCTTTACCATAAGCTGCTGGAAGTATTGGCCGGCCAGTTTCGCGCCCATGTAACAGAGGGGAAAGTCAAGTCGCAAATCTTCATAACCACACACCAGCCCTATTTTGTAAACGCCCTGGAGCCCGATGAAGTGTGGATTTTGGAAAAAGGCCTCGACGGTTTTTCGAAAATCCGTCGAGCAAGCGAAAATGCGGTAATTCAGGGCTTGGTCTCCGAAGGGCTCCCTTTGGGCGGTTTATGGTACAGCGATTATTTTGACGGAGGGCAAAAATGACGCACTTCGAGATATTGATAGAAGACCAATCGGGTAGCAGGGCGATGGAAATCCTGCTCCCCAAACTTCTGGAGGCAAACATCACATTTCGTGTCCATGCATACAAAGGGATTGGGCATATACCCAAAGGCTTGAAACCAAACAGCGACGCAAGCAAGCGGCAACTGCTGAATCAATTGCCCCGTATATTGCGAGGATATGGCAAAGTGCCCGACTGCGGCACCATACTTGTAATATGCGATTTGGATGACAGGGACAAAGAACAATTTTTATCCGAACTCAATAACATTTTGGACAATTGCCGCCCACAGCCAAAAACATTTTTCTTTCTTGCCATCGAAGAATTTGAGGCATGGTATCTTGGGGATTTGAATGCCATACGGAAAGCATACCCCAATGCGAAAAACAATATCATAAATAGTTATTCCAATGACTCGATTTGCGGCACTTGGGAGTTGCTCGCTGATGCCATTTGCAGTGGAGGCCATAAAGCGTTGGTCAAAAAAGGTTGGTGGGCGGTTGGAGAACAAAAAATAGCATGGGCCAAATCGATAAGCCCGAACATGGATGTCGAGATAAACAAATCGCCCAGTTTCAACGCAATGGTTGCAGGCTTGCGAGAAATCACAGAATAGAAATTCACTTGACATAGCCCCTGTTGTAATACACGAGGCCGGGCTCCATGGAGCCAAACATCTCCGAAACCGTGAGAAACTTATATCCCGAGGCGATCAAGTCCGGTAAGGCGCGTTCTATGGCGTCGACGGTGGAAAGGTGCACGTCGTGCACGCAGATGACGCAGCCGTCCTTTGCCATGGACATGAGGTTTCTGTAGACAATGTCCGCATTTCTGTACTTCCAGTCGCCCACGTCGATGTTCCACTGTATGAGCGAGAGCCCCAGTTCCTTTGAGACTCTTTTCACGTTGTCGTTGTAGGCGCCGTAGGGGGCGCGGTAAAACGTGGGCATTATGCCGGTGATCTCATATATGGCATCGTTTGTGGACTGCAGTTCGCGCCTTATTGTTTCGCTGCCCGCCGCGCTGAGCTTCGGGTGGTTCCAAGAATGGCCCGCGACCTCGTGCCCCTCTTCGGCCATGCGCTTTATGGTTTCCTTGTATCTGTCGGTCTTGTAGCCCACAACAAAGAATGTGGCTTTGACGTTGTTTTCGGCGAGGATGTCGAGCAGCCTCTCGGTGTATGGGCCCGGCCCGTCGTCAAAGGACAGAACCACATATTTCTCGGTTCCGTCGGTGTACACCAAGGGCGGCGGCGGTGGCGGCTTGGGCTCGGGTTTTGTGGGCGGCGGAGGCGGTTCCGTGGTGGGGGGCAGCAAAACTTTGAGCGCGAGCGCCTCGGATTCGGGAGCCACGGTTGGGCTCTGGGTCTCCGCAGTCGGCTTTCCTGTGGGGTCTTCGTTTCTTTCGGAGGCGACTGTCCCGGTGGTTTCTGTGGCGATCAGCGCCTCGCGCCTCCACCCCAAAATTTCCGCCTCCAAAAACGTCGATACCACGGTTTCATATTGGCCGGCCAAAACAGGAGGTTCAAAACCACTTGTCTTTGAAACGCCGCCCAAATGTTGCAGTGCGGCAAACCCGAATACCGCCGCCAAAACCAAGGCCGCCACCAGCACCGCCGTCAAAACAAACTTTACCTTTCCCATCCTTTCGCTCCTTTATTCATCATTCATCATTCATCATTTATCATTTTTCATTTCGCATTTCCCTATCTCCCCACCGGGTGGTGCAGCATATATTCCACCAGCTTGTTGTATGCGGGTATCGTGAAGTGGCAGTAGTTGTCCGAGGACAGCTCGCCGGGCAGATTGTTTTGGCTGTCCCTTATCGCGGCCGCGTAATCGACAAATGGGATGCCGTTTTCTGCGGCGAACTTCGCGAGCGCGGCGTTG
>Ga0209737_10004118_pt1 | contig 10220 bp, 7 predicted proteins | sample TergutCu122P3_FD_187284 | JGI IMG/M metagenome (GOLD analysis project Ga0209737, IMG submission 187284) | Cubitermes ugandensis P3 segment gut microbial communities from Kakamega Forest, Kenya - Cu122 P3 (SPAdes) (version 2) | ecosystem: Host-associated > Arthropoda: Insects > Digestive system >...
GGCGACCGTCCCGGTCGCCCGACAGCCGATAGCGGCGCAGGGGGCGCGGCCCCCTCACAAATCAGCAGCGGCAGACCCAAACCCATGTGTCTGCCCTGGCTGGCACGTCAATCAGGCAGCAGACTGGCGCGCTTTGCGTGCATCGGCCATTTTGCAGATGATACTATAGATCACCAGTGCAACACCTGCGAGGGCCGCAATACCCACGAAATAGTACCAAATGTAATGCGCATTGGCATAGTACTCGGCAATTTGAGCCTCACTGAGCCCCTCGGGAAGCGTTTGAGGATCCGGGCAGTACCGGTCAAGCAGAAAGCCGCTGATGGAAAACCCAAGAATGGCCGAAAAAAACGAGTTCAGCTGTGCGAAACCAAGGTAGACACCTTCCTCGCCTTTGGGGGCCTGGAGGGAGAAGAATTCGAGGTACCGCGGCGAAATGAAACACTCCGCAAGCCCCTGAAGCGCAATGCCAATCACAAGCGCAAGTGTAAAGGGATGCAAACCCAGCACTGTCGCACCAAACTCGCCCTGAAACCACGGCCCAAGGCTCACGGCAAAGGCCGACAGCGGCATGATGAACATGCCTATCGACATGGATGTAATCGCCTTATAGCGCTGCATCCACTGTGCGACGAAGAGAACGCAGATGACAACAACGAGAGGATTGACGTTGGATATCCATTCAGGGCGAGCATCTTCGCCCACAATTCGAATCACGTACTTGGGCATCGTCGCATAGAGCTGCTGCTGAACCGCCCAGAAACCGGCAATGATGATCGTCAGAGCCATGAGACGGGCATTGATGAGAAGCTTGCCAAGTGAGCGAAAAAGTGCGCCAAAGCTCTTTTGCACGACCTCGCCCTGGTCGGGATAGTAGAACAGCACCGCGATGATGAGCGCCACGAGACTGACACCAGCAGAGAAGAAGCTGACATATTCCAGGCCCATCCCCTGCCGGATATAGGGCACAAACGTCTTGCCAAGAAAGGCACCGATGTTGACCACCCAATAGAAAATGGAGAACCCCCGTGCGCGATTGGCCTCGGTCGACGTTTTGGCAATGGTGCCTGTCATGAGCGGCTTGATAAAGGCAGCCCCCACCACGAGAACGCCCAAAAACAATAACACGACGGCCTTCGAGTGAAAGGCTCCCAACATGGCATAACCCAGCGTCAGCAGAGCAAAAGCCGCGATAAGGGCATACCGGAAACCCATGCGATCGGCGAGGACGCCTAAAAATGGCGGCAAAAGGTAAATCGCGCCAAGGAAAATGCCCGAAATGATGCCTGCTTCGATATCGGTAAAACCGACAACCTGCGACAAATAGAGCGTGATAACGATAAAGAAGCCGTAGTACGCCGCCCGTTCACAGAACTCCATGATGTTGGCGAACCAGAATGTTTTTGGAAAGCGCCATGAGGCCTTTGTCTCGGTAGGCGTCTCTTGGGGCGTCTCCTGGGGGGACAAGGTCTCCTTTTCAGGCATAGATTCTCCTTTGGGGGTGTGAAAAATCACTCGGATGAGAGTGTATCGGTATCTGTCGGCTGAGCGTCTGGCGCTGGCGCAATATCAGGCGTCGTGGCATAGCACTTGTCGTGGATGCAAATTTCATCGCGCTCGCAATAGCACATTGGAAATGTGATGGTATCTTCGCCACAGGCAGACAGACACAAGGGGAAAAAAATAAACAGAAACAATCGTCTCATGGAAATCACTCACTCAATGCCAACAAGCTTTGACACAAAACAGGCGCTCGTGCTGACGCACCAAGCACAACGACATATCGCATACACAAAATTGTCGCTCACAAAAAGAAAAACCTCACGGAATCGACCAGAAGCGCCGAAACAGCGAGGTTTTTTTCTTTTTGTGTGGGGAGTAGGGGCGAATCATTATTCGCCCCTACTCCCCACACCCCCTGCGATGCTGTCGCATCGCCCGGGTAGGTTAGTCGAAAGATGTCCACATGAGGTTGTCGAGGAAACAACGGGATGTCGATCCTGCAGTTCCAGGCCCTATGGCGTCAATTCTGAAGGACGTCGCAGAACTGTTACTAAAGCCGAATACCTTCCGAGTAGACCCGCCGGTGTATGCGACACATGTTGCAAGATCAAGCTCCTTAACCTCTGAGCCAACAGTAATTTCAAGCTTTCGTGGGGTGGTCGAACTCCAGTCACCACAGTCAAAGCTGATGGAACCAACACCAGCATTCAAACCTTCGACGAGAACATACGATGTGTTGGTATTGTAACCCGACATCACCAGCGCAGGCCCACTGTCATTGCCGGTCCAATTCATACGACCAGACAATGCCGTAAGGGTTTGCTCCGCGCCATTGACTGTGTATGTCCGATTCGTTGTTCTACCATACTGCACAGTACCATCTGTAGACAAACCATCAAAGGTCTCTGTCACCACATACTTGAATACATATGCACTGATACTGAGTGCCTGCGATGCACTGGTCAATTTGTCTGAACCAGCTTTCAGGACGCCCTCGGTCGTGGCATATTTAAAAGTCGCGCCGTCGTCACCACTAAAGGCCAACAGGCAATACATCTCATTGGCTCTGCGAGGTACATTGCCACTGAATTGATAGTAATTGCCATTGCGAGTGCCAGTATAAGTGGCGGAAGCAACTGTCTCCCATGCACTAAGATTGAGCGCGAGAACATCAGCCGCATTGTGCGCACACACGATCTCAGCAACTAAGTACGATGGAGGACCACTGGGGTGCTCGCCTGCCATCCAGTTTGCGGAATAAACCTCGCCCAGGATACTTCTGCTGCCAGCATTAAAGCTAATCGTTTTGCCGCCGTCTATGGTGAGCTTGACGCAGCTTCCACTAGTACTGCAAACCAAGCCAGATTCACAATCGTCATTGGAAACGCAGCCAACAGCTACACACACATTGCTTGTGCATTTGCCAGACACACAGTCTCCTGCCACGCCACAATTCTTCCCATCACTGCACTTCTTGCATGGCCCGCCACAGTCGATATCGGTCTCGCCCTTATCGGTATCAAGAACATTATTCGAGCAATGGTCGCTTACCGCCTTACAGTCGTTGATGAACAACGCGCCATTGCTGCAGAAGCCGGGAGAGGCCTTATATTCGCTTACCGTGTTGTGTAATACAAATGCACTGTATGCATCCAAATCAGGGTTTCTCGTCCTTGACACACCTTGATTCGCGTTTGCAGATGTTGACAACTGCTCAGCGACAGCAATGATGACTTCATCATCAACAACCAGCGACAAATCATACTCAGCGCTCTGAGCAAACACGGATCCAGAATTAAGAATGAGCGATGGCACATTGTAGACGCCTGCAGGCAAACCTGAAAGAGGGGCAACCGTAAGAACCAAAACCTCCTTGGCATCCAGGCATCTCGGACTACCGTCCTTAATGAGCACAATCTCGTTTACCTGAGTGCTGTTTCTTCTGTCGCTGATAAGCTTAGTCTTAGAAAGGTCTAAGCGTTTGTTGGATTTATTGACGATCTCAACAAACACAACCTGCTGTACACCAGGCAGAAGCACAAAGGCTTCGTTCGCGGTTCTCCCCATAATCTCATTAATCACCAAATCGCCCGCTGCAGGTTCATCGCACGATATCGCCACAGCACATTTACCGCTGACGCAATTCTCGCTCTCGCAATCCATGTTCGAATTGCAATTCTGGCCAACGTAGCACCCTTTGCACGGTCCGCCGCAATCGACATCTGTCTCGCCCTTATCGGCATCAAGGACATTATTCTCGCAATGCTCTTCACCTGTTATCTTACAGTCGTTGATGAACAGCGCGCCGTTATTGCAATAGCCGGGAGAGGTTTTATAATCGCTGCCTACCGTGCTGTGCAATACAAATCCACCGGACAAATCAGGGTTTCTCGTCCTTGATACGCCTTGATTTGCATTTGCTGATGTGGTCAGCTGCTCGGCCTCGGCGATAACAACATCACCGTCAAAAACTAGCGACAGGTCATACTCAGCGGTCGTGGCAAAGACGGTATTAGAAACCCTGACGAGAGATGCCACATTATAGGCACCATTTGGCAAACCCGAAATAGGCGCTGCTGTAAGAACCAAAACTTCTTTCGACGCCAGGCATTTGGGGCTTCCATCCTTAATAAGTACACTTTCGTTGATTTGCTCACTGTTTCTTCTGTCGTTGATGAACTTAATCTTAGAAAGATCTATGCGTTTGTTGGATTTATTGACGATCTCAACAAACTGCACCTGGTTCTCGCCAGGTATAAGCTGAAATACCTCGCTGGCCACGACTCTCCCCAAAATCTCATTAATCACCAAATCACCCGCTGCCGGATCATCACACGGAATCGGTGCGGCACATCGGCCACTGGCACAATTCTCGCTCACACAATCGGCATTCGACCGGCACATCTTGTCAAGGGCACATTTTTGGCATGGTCCGCCGCAATCCACATCCGTCTCACCCCTGTCGGCATCAAGAACACCATTCGCGCAATGGTCGTCTGCCGCCTTGCAGCCATGGATGAACAGCTCACCGTTGTTGCAGAAGCCCGGTGAAGCTTTATAGCTGCTGCCAACCGCGCTGTGTAACACAAACCCGCCGGATAAATCAGGATTTCTCGTCCTTGATACACCCTGGTTTACATTTGAACTCGTTGTCGGCTGCTCGGCCTCGTCAATGATAACATCATCGCCGCCAACCAGCGACAGATCATACACAGCACTCTGACTAAACACAGTGCCAGAACGCGCAATGAGCGAAGCCATATTGTAGACACCTGCGGGCAATCCCGAAAGAGGCGCAACGGTAAGAACCAGCGCCTCCCTGGAGGCCAGGCACTTCGGGCCTCCGTCCCTCATCAGCGCAATATTGTCTATCTGATCATGATTTCTCCTGTCGATGATGAGCGTCACCTCAGAGAGGTCGATACGCTTGTCAGACTTATTCACGATCTCAACAAACTGTACCTGCTGCACGCCAGGCAGAAGCTGAAATACCTCGTTCGCAGTTCTCCCCATAATCTCATTGATGACCAAATCCCCCCTTGCCGGAGCACTGCACGGAAGCGCTGCGCCGCACCTTCCGCCGTCGCAGTTCTCGCTCTCGCAATCCGCATTCGATTTGCACACCATGTTAAGGGCGCACCGTCCGCACGACCCGCCGCAATCCACATCTGTCTCATCCCCGTTTTTGATACCATCGCTGCAGGCATAGCAATACCCAAGATCCACATCGCACTTGCCGATGCCACACACCGTATCGTCCTCGCATGGCATCGCCGCACACTTGCCCGACTGGCAATTGTTCGTCGCACAATCCGTGGCCAGGGAGCAGGACTTGCCAACGCCGCACTTTGCCGGGCACACACCGCCGCAGTCTACATCGGCCTCACCTTTGTCCAGCACGCCGTTGCTGCAGTGCGCCGGATTCTTCTCAACGCACTTGCCATCCAGGCAAACACTCCCATCATCACAATCCAGATTGATCACACACGACTTGCCTGAGTCTTCGCATCCGGCCGACCACAGGCCAACCAGCAAACAAAGACCAAGAAACATATACCTGCTCTTCTTCATGCCAACACCTCCTCGAAGGTAAAAGAAACTAGGGCGAACACACTTTTAAGGATATCGGACAAGATTTCAAACGAATTTCTTACACCTACATACGGCGCTCCCACGCTTCCCAGGCCAGCGAACACCCTTTCGGGACAGCTGAAGCGGCACGACCATACAGCCGCAGCGCATACGTGGGGGCTCCCGGCAGCGACGCCACAAGCGTGTCAGGCAACGTCACAAGACGCCCCACGTCACCCGTCAAAATAAACGACACACTGTCCAGATTGCACAAATCAAAAAGTGCTATCTGGCCATCATGATCCGGCAAAACAGGCGCCATCGTCTCGGGCGAGTAAACCACACACATCAGCCAGGACGGCAAGACGAATAACCCCTCCCCGGGAATGTCGGCATTCGTATTAAGCGCACATATCTCATACCCCTGGCTGGATAGCTCGCACATGCCATACTCGCCATATATCCGTCCACGCTCAATGCCCAGCCCCACAGACAGCGCATCCCTCAGTTCAGCCCTGGGAATCTCGCGCACTTTCCCCTTATACCCCCCCGTCTCCATCAGGCAGCTCCCGGGGGCACACGTCAAACGCTCCGACCCAAGCCCATCCAGCAATGCCACGTAAGAGTACGCCGGACCAAACAAATGCACAGGCACATCGTCGCGCGCCGCATCAAGAAGCGCCTCTCGCAGGCCGACAATATCCAGCCCATCGGCCATCGAAAAATAATAGCCGCTCTTCTCACCGCCAAGCATCTCAATGAGCTGCGATATCATATACCCCAGCGACGAATGCGGATTGTCCTCATACCGTGGCATCAGCGACAGGTAACGCGTCCCCGGCAGCACACCGCCAGCCACCATCAGGCTGTAATGATAGAGGATCGAACGCTGCATCAGGCCAAGATCGCGAAAACCATGCCGGCTCGATACCCCCGCCGTCGTCCCGCTCGAATGAAACTCCGCAATCCGTTCCGATGGGCAAAAACCCAGCACTTCCTCACGGCGAAAACAGTCTGCCGGAAGCGGCGGATAGTCAAACAGTCTCACCCCGCGATGCGTACACCCATGCTGAACACAATATCGGGCATATGCCGGATTATTCTGACGCTGATACTCCAATACATCAATACAAAGGCCAGGTGCCTTCGGACGAGGTGACGAAGAACCACGCTCGCCAGCCCAGCGGTAGCTCTCAAACATAAACGCCGATATCTCCGACCACAGCGACGCCCTGTCCCTCGCCATGCACTATCCCTCCAATGCCGACAGCCCCACGCCTATCCTTCGAACGCCCTCAATGATTAGCGACTCGCTCATCGCAAACGACAGCCGCAAATAACCCGGCGCCCCAAATGCACTCCCCGGCACCGTCGACACATGCGCCTCGTTGATAAGGTATTCCGCCAAATCCAAGTCACTCTGAATACGGTGCCCGCCTTTCTCAAGGTGACAGAATTTCGTGCAATTTACCAGAGCGTAAAACGTCCCCATCGGCGCAAGACAACTTACGCCCTGAACCGATGACAACGCCTCAAGAAGCGCCGCACGCCGCCGGGCAAACGTCTCACGCATTTCTTCCAAAAACGCCCTGCCCATCCGAAGCGCCGCTATCGCCCCCGACTGCGCAAACGTCGTCACATTCGACGTCGAATGGCTCTGAATCGTCGTCATCGCCTTAATGCGCCCCACCGACGCAATCGCAAAACCCACGCGCCAGCCCGTCATCGCGAACGTCTTCGAAAAACCGCCCGCCACGATAATGCGATCCTTCAAATCCGGCGCCACACGCCCCAGCTCAACATGGCGAAAATCGCCATACGTCAGATGCGCATAAATATTATCCCACAGTACGACCACATCGGGATAGCGCCGCAACACCTCACAAAGCGCCGCCAGCTGCGACTCATTATACGCCTGCCCCGTCGGATTCGAAGGCGAATTCAAAATGATCATCTTCGGATCACAGGCCAAAATCGCTGCCTCCAGCGTCCCCGGCGTCAGCAAAAACGAATCCTCCTCCCGCGTCTCCACAAACACCGGCACCCCGCCAGACAGATACACCTGCGCCGGATAACTCAGCCAATACGGCGCCGGAATCAACACGCGATCCCCCGCATCCAGAAGCGACATCATCGCATTATAAAGCACCTGCTTGCCGCCAACCCCGACAATCACCTCATCCGGTGTCACGCCTACGCCAAACTCCTCGCCATACCAGCGCGCAATCTCCGCCCGCAGTTCAGGCAAACCCGCCACGGACGTATATTTCGTCATCCCATTATCCAGGGCTGCCTTCGCCGCCTCAATCACCGCCTGGGGCGTGTTAAAATCCGGTTCCCCTGCCCCAAAACTCACCACGTCAACGCCCTGCGCCTTCAACGCCGCCGCACGCGCCGAAATCGCCAGCGTTAACGATGACTGTACATGATCAAGCCGACTTGCCTTTTGCATGGCCGAACCTCCGTCACTGCCTTTCTGATTGGACCGCCCCAAGACTGCCAACCCCGGCAGCCCTCGATTTGTCCCCTCTGACCACTCACAAGCAGGGGGAAACGCTCCCCCAACACTTTTACCGCATAGCTGGTTTGCCTGGTGGGGTGGAGGGGGAAGCCTCCCCCTGCGCGTCTATGTGCTCCCCGCCTGTGGCGGGTCCGCGCATACGCCGCTACCCCCTCTAAGGCACACCCTGCCAGCAAAACCACCCAAACCCTAATCAGGCCAGGACGTCAACAACGATTTTTTTGCGTGGGGGAACCTGTTCCCCCACACCCCCTGCGAGCCTCCCCTTATAGGGGAGGTGTCGGCGAACCCGACGGAGGGGTTCACGCATCGCCTGGGTGATAGAAAACGCTGCGCAAAAGCAACCGTTGAGGCAGCAATTCCGTGGGGGCGAACCTATGTGTTCGTCCACCCCCTGCAAGGGAGTGTCGTCACTGGGAGCGCGGGCATCCTGCCCGCAGGAATGGCAGAGCACCGGAGGTGCGCAACGTAAATAACCGCCGGTAGAGCGAAGCGCAACCGGCGGATAGCGCCCCCCCTATCTATCAGCCCCGGCGGGGCTGAACTATGAATCTATATGTCAAAAACTGAGGAAATATGCCACTCAAACGATTTTATGGGAACACTGCTCCCTGGAGGGGTGCCCGAAGGGCGGGGTGGTTTTGCCATAGCCTGCAAGGCTACTTGCCACCATCGCCCTGCTCGACACACTCCACCACAAACGCCTGCTCGGCATCGACGGTAAGGGTGCATGCATGCAAACTTGGCTGCGCCTGATCATCCTTGCTGATGTATCTGTGGTAACGGACGACAAGCGTACCATCCTCGTCCGACCAAGTTGGCGCAGGATCTGCCTCATAATTGTCGGAATCCGTCGCAAGCCTCAGAGCTGTCCTGATATCAAATTTTCTATATTCGACGGGACGTGGATGCTCTCGAATTTTTCTGAAAATTCTGACGACTTCTGATTTGGCGAGATGGCATACATGCGTAAAATCCTGCTCGGCATCGACGGTAAGGATGCATTCGAACAAATCGCTTTCCCGGCGGCTAGCGCCATCGGGATAATGAGTGTGGTAGCGAATGACGAGTGTGCCCCCCTCATCTGTCCAGGTTGGATAGGGATCCCTTTCATATCTATTTGAACCAGTTGCAAGCAGCAAAGCGGTTTTAATGCGATCCCATGCCTCAAGCTTGTCGGGATCAGAGCGGATGTTTTTGGCAAAATGCACAAAAAGCGCTTTGTCGGGGAGGTTTACCAGGCGTGGGTTGTCACCGAGGATGACAGCAACGTATTCGTAGCGAGCATTGTGGATAGATATTAGGTCTTGATCAGGTATCGTGGCGATTTCGACGAAGACCAGGTTGCCGATCTTATCGCGTATACGAGCTGTTTGGTTTAAGGGTAGCGGAGTGTAGTCAGTCGATTCTGGAAAACGACTCATGAACTCTTGCCATTCGCGTTCGTGGACTCTCCGATTTGCGTCAAAGTATGCCCCAACCACAGCCATAACTGCCTCGGTGCTGGTGTCATCGCTGCGCAAACGGCCATAAGTCATGTCATCGCCCCACGTAGCTTCCGAAACCTCAGCGGCCACCGTTGGGTCGGCAATTTGGGGGACTTCTTGAGGCGAGAGTTGTGGTGAGGCCGACGAACAAGACACACATACCATGGCAATGAGGCCCGGAGTCATGAGGTGTTTTAGGCTCATTTTTCGCCCTCGCCTTTGGGGGGATCTTCGTGCAAGTTCTTGCCTTTGAACCAGTCTATAAACTTTTGATCAAGCCCTTTGCCTTTAGGTTCTGAGACGTGGAAGGCCGCATAGCGCTCGGCAAAGTCCTCGCCAGGCTCGCGGAATTGATATTTGCTGATTTTATGGTCATAAACCGCATTGCTGAAGGAATACCAGGCCGCTTCGTCATAGCCTTGGTGAATCTGGGTTTTCATGTCAGTGCGTTTCCCTTCCTCCCACGGACTCTGTGTTGACCAGGAGCGGAGGAGGCTACTCGCCACCATCGCCCTGCTCGACACACTCCACCACAAACGCCTGCTCGGCATCGACGGTAAGGGTGCACGCGTGCAGGCTTGGCGGCGCCTGATCATCCTTGCTCATGTATCGGTGGTAGCGGACGATGAGCGTGCCAT
>Ga0209737_10004119_pt1 | contig 10220 bp, 10 predicted proteins | sample TergutCu122P3_FD_187284 | JGI IMG/M metagenome (GOLD analysis project Ga0209737, IMG submission 187284) | Cubitermes ugandensis P3 segment gut microbial communities from Kakamega Forest, Kenya - Cu122 P3 (SPAdes) (version 2) | ecosystem: Host-associated > Arthropoda: Insects > Digestive system...
GGATTAGCTGTATCAATCGCTGCTATTGGCGGTGGTATAGGAATGGGAATTGCAGGTGGTAAGGCTTTTGAAGCTATTGCTCGGCAACCCGAAGTAGGAGGAGACATAAGAACGCTTCTATTTATCACCTTGGCTTTTATAGAAACTTTGACCATTTATGGACTGGTTATTGCTTTCATGTTAGTTAATAAGATTTAATTAGTTAAATATTAATAGTTATATTGTGAGATTTATTCTATTTTCTCTTACATATGTTGGTTTTAAATGACTGTCCTTACCAATTTTATTTTCTTCGAATTTAATTTTCTTATTAATTATGTCTTGTAGGCAGGTTGTTTGTTCGGTCATTGCGATTACTGTTGCCACTAACGTTATTTGGACATAGTTTGGAATTACTTTTTTGTATCAGTTTTGAGTTTTATTATGGCGGTTTGTGCTCAAACAAAAGTGTTTGCTGGGTCTTTGCATCGCGTAATGTTTGAATTTTCTGACTCTTCGGAGGAATGCAGTGCTTTTAGTTTCAGGACGAAAATTTTATACTCTCTTCCCCCCTGGCGTCGCTATGATTGTCAGAAATCTTTCTAACAGTTTCTACACATTCCACAAATTTTTCCCCTTATCACTTAAGCAGCCACTTGAACTAGTTGAGTCTCCCTAAAGACACAGGAACAATGTTACTCCGAAACCTCTGAACATATAACGACTATACAGTGCAGAGGAACAGACGAAGATCATCATCTGACTAATATTTTTGTTTAACCGTTTTCTGATACACGCTACGACGGTAACATTCAGGAAATTCCATTTTGTGTTTTTGTCAGAACAGTGAAGAATTTTCACTTGACTTAGCTTATCAGTACTTGAAGATCTGATCCATTGCTCAGGAGACGTATTCTGACAGTATATCTCGGATTTTTCTCTTATACAAGAGTAATGTTAAGAAATATATGTTATAGCTAGACACAAAATTACATGCAGTGTAAATATTCCCCTTGTGTTTCGTTAAATACCACATAGTAGACTTAATTCAACAAACATTCCATATTTTAATGTCATGTATATGTTGATACGCTCAGTTTTTTTTTATAACGAGCGATCTAGGGACTCACGAGTAGAAAATTTTCGATTTCAGCATCATATAAAATGCACAGCTTATTGTTTATTTAAGAATCAGAATGAATTTACCTGTTGAATTTTATCGTATATCCGCAGTACTCATTAGTACTGGCTGTTACACGAGAGGATAGTTGGGTGTATGCTGCCCACCTCCGTCATGTACCCTCACATTTGTGCCAGCATTGGACGGCGTTTGTTTTGAGGCCATGCCGAAGCCCCTCATGATTTCTTGTTGCACTGCCGTATTGCAGTATTAGAGTCCCTACGTGCTAGGCAACACTTCCTGTACGTGTTTCCTTGTTATAATTACTGAACGGAAGGAACAAGTGAGCACGTAGTATTGACTTGACGTATACAACGAGATTAACAGCAAGTTCCGTGAAGATTAATTGTACATTTCTGTCTTGTGTTTTACCGCAGTACGAGGGTGCAGATTTTGACTCTGGCTTGCTAGGTACTGTATGTGCTGGGTAAAAATAACCGAGGATTTGTTGACCAACATTTGGCCAACTGTAGAGGCTACACATTGTTCATTGATGGAAAGATTATGTGAATCATGAATTGAAAAATTTGCAGGAGGAAAGGGTCGCGGGTTGTTTGAGGTATTGTAAACTTGTGTTGCGGGAGGAAACGAGAAGAATAATCCAGAGAGCCATTTAGTATCTGTCGCCGACTTGGGTTGTTAACTCGAAATATCTTCAAACCAGCATTAAGGATAAGGAAAGCAGAGCTAGCAAAAAGAGATATCTCGTATGGAGAGAAGAAGAGCTAACAAATATGCATATGCCATATATAGAGAGAGCAGAAGAGCCAACAAATCTGCATATTTCTTATGAAGATGCAGAAGAGCTAATAAGTCTGCATATCTCGTATAGACAACAGAGGAGCTAACAAGTATGTATCTCTCGTGTGGAGAGCTAAAATGTCTGCATATCTCGTATAAAGAGTAGAAGAGCTAAAATGTCTGCATATCTCGTACAGAGAATATAAGAGCTAACCAGTCTGTATATGTCGTATAGAGAGCAGAAGAACTAACAAGGCTACATATCTTGTATAGAGAGCAGAAGAACCAACTAATCCGCATCTCTCATATGGAGAGCAGAGGACTTAACAAGTCTGTGTATCGCGTATAAAGAGCAGAATAACTAACAAGTCTGCATATGTCGTTTAGCGAGCAGAAGATCTAACAAGTCTACATTATGTCGTATCGAGAGTATAAGAGATAACAAGTCGGCTTATCTTGTGAAGACAACAAGTCTGCAGTTCTCGTTTATAGACAGCAGAAAAAGTATTCTCTCCTGTGGAGAGTAGAAGAGGTAGGCCTATCAAGTCTGCATCTACCATAAATAGAGAGCAGAAGAGCTAGCAGTTCTGCCTCCATTATATATAGAGATCAGATAAAAAAACAAGCCTTCATCTATCACATATAGAGAGCAGAAAAGCTAAGAAGTATGCATATCTCGTATATAGAGCAGAAGAGTAAAGAAGTCATCTGTCGTATATGGAGAGCAGAAGAGCTGGCAGGTCTGCAGTTCTCGTATATTGAGAGCAGAATGGCTAACAAGTCTGCGTATCTCATATATAGAGAAGAAGAGGTAAGAGGTTTGTATATCTCGTATATAGGGCAGAAGAATTTGCAAGTCTGCATATCTCATATATGGAGAGCAGAAGAACTAACATATCAGCCTATCTCTTATATAGAACAGAAGAGTTAACAAGCCCAATCTCTGGTATTTAGAGTACAAAAGAGCTAGTATCTCTGATCTCTCGTATGGAGCGACAGTGCTTATTTCGTCCTGTAATCAATATCCACGCATTCGCAATTTTGAAACGAAGTGGTGGCGTGTGGCTACGTTCAAGCTCTGAAACCTTTTGAGTTGAGTGGATTGCACCACTGAGTTTTTCTGTTCGTTGTGCTGGAATCCTGAAGTCCCTACTCCATTGAAATCTGTGAAGGCCTTAAGTACGTGGCTGCTGCCTTTCATCAAAGAAACGTAAGCAGCATTTGTTCGAGCGAGACAGAAGTGTCAGTGAAGTGTCCGCGCTACCAGGAATGCACTTCGGCAGAAATTTCGTGCGAACCCTTTCCTCTATAATTCAAAGCTATGGCTACATGTAACAGTCTCCACGAACCTGTACTTAAATAGCTGAAAGGCTGTCTGCTTTTAGCAGTGCTTGTGATCTTTCATTTTTCGCACGGCGCGGAGGCAAATTTTCACAAGGAATTTCGCCCTCTTCCAGCTGTCAATTCCGTCACTTTAGATTCTCGCGTTTCGCTGCTTGATTTTTTTCCTAAAACCAGCTTTCCCTCACAGCTTTTCACGCTTTCCTCAAAACCAACGTAACTGGACGCATTCTGGGGCTTGCCCGAAATTTAAATGTGGTATTTAATTCATCCAGCCTGGAAAGTTAATGTATATGAATAAAAATGTTATTTCGAAATATTCGTGGAATGGCACTACAATCTTATTACCCTAACGCCGTGGGGATTTGTCGAAGTCTGTCAGCCATTTATTCAACTACGATGGTAAGTCGAATTAAGAAAGTATTTTTAAACAGTCTTTTGCATGCAGCCAGTTTTGGTATATCCTGTATTACTTTTCAGCACAGTTCGCGATACACGGTGCACACAGCGGGGTGTCGATTTTTTTCTTTTTACAGTTTTTACGTTTTCCGTTTGACTCCCCTCGTAATGTATAGCCTTTCTGTTAGGTGATATGATCAGCTGACACAAATCTTCATTTGCATGTCTCACCAGATATCATCGATTAGAGCCGGACGGTAGTTCTGAATGTTCAGGACGCAGTGACTTAGCTAATTATTCAGGCGCCCGGGGCCGGTAATCACAGGGGCCGCCGCTAACAAAATTTATGAACTTCAAAAAATTATAATTATTTATTCAATTTTCTTATTTTCAACTCAGAAATTTGGAATGTTTTGAGCGGAGGAAACCCAGATTTTTTATTTAAAATGTTTATTTTATCGCTCGGTTTGCTGTCCCTTCGACTCTGGTGCCCGGGGCTGTCTACCCCCCCTTTCCCCGAAGCTACACCCATATTTGACATATTTGAGGATATTTTGCCCTTGTTCACGTGCTGATATGAATACCGGAGAAAATTCTAGTCATGGCGGCCGGTGTTTGAACCCAGACCCCAATGTAGTGACTTACATTAATATTCTTCGTCAAAGTTTTGTGCTTTATGTCCCCTAACACACTTCGAAAATACCTGGGCCCCCTTTGTAGAAGGAACTGGGAAATTTCACGGCATAATTTGTCAGTGCCCCTGTAATATAAATGGTCACATTCGTGTCTTTTGCAGTTACAAGCTTATTTTTAGGCGATTGAGCTGTACAATTATTTATTTGACAAAGACGGTTATGTCTGTTCCAAGTAGGAATGGGTTTTGAGTAAATCGGAATAATTGGTATGGTTTCTGTGATACATAACCTCGACTGAGTAACTACGTATAAACACTTCAACTGTTTATCTTTTCCAAAATATTTCTTCTGTCTAAAGATGTGTCGCACTCAGGTAATCACTTAATTAAAGTTCCTTTTATGGAGCCAGAAGTTCAAGTTTGCCATTCACAAGAGGCCACTACTGGTCTTCATCTAGAGCCAGATGAATTCCGTCTACATTCCCATATCCTGCTTTTTAGGCGCTTACGCACAATTGCGAAGAGCGACTTTTAGCTTCGTCATGTCTGTCCGTCCGCCCGTCCGCATGGAACTGGGCTACCACTGGACGAATTTTATTTTTTAGAAATTTGATATTTGGGTATTTTTCGAAAATCTGTCGAGAAAATTCAAGTGTCATTAAAATCGGAGAAGAATAAATGGCACTTTATATAAAGACCAGTGTACATTCTTGATCATATCTCGCTCACTTCTTCTTAAGAGAAAAATATTTCAGACAAAAGTTGTAGTGATACTCCAAACACATATTTTATGTTCAGTAACTTCTTTTGGAAAATCGTGCCGTTTATGAGATAATGTGGAAAAATGTTGTAGATCGGGGTAGGCCACAGATGAAAATATGGAGCATGTGCAGTGCATGCTGGATACCTAAGGCTACACACACACACACACATACACACACACACACATACACACACACATACACACACACACACACATACACACACACATACACACACACAGGTTGTGTCATACATATTGTTTTTCCACTGCAACAATGTTTGCACGAATGCGCTTCAGTGTTACATCCTACGTACATTGCCTCACTTACTTACTTACTTACTTACTTAATTACTTACTTACTTACTTACTCCATGGAGCAGAGTCCTTCTTGAGAAGCTAGCCAGTTCTCAGCTAGTCAAGAAATTTCCCGCATTTTATGGAACCCTAAGGTTCATTACCGCATTCACAAGTGCCCGCCACTTCTCCCTATCCTGAACCACGTCGATCCAGTCCATGCCCTCACATCCTACTTCCTGAAGATACATCTCAATATTATCCTTCCATCTACGCCTGGATCCCACAAGTTGTCTGTTTCCCTCAGGTTTCATCACCAAAACCCTGTGTTCACCTCTCTTCGCTCCCATAAGTGCTACATGCCCCGTCCATCTCTTTCTTCTCGATTTTATCACCAAAACAATATTGGGTGAGTACAGATCATTAAGCTCCTCATTATGTAGTTTTCTCCATTTGCCTGTTACCTCGTCAGTCTTAGGCCCAAATATTTTAACAGCACCCTATTCTCAAACACCCTCAGCCTACGTTCCTCCCTCAATGTGAGCGGCCAAGTTTCACGCCCAAACAAAACAACAAGAAAAATTATAGTTCTTTATATCTTGTCTTCAGATATTTTAATAGCAAACTGGAAGACAAAAGATTCTGCTCCGAACGATAGTAAGTATTCCCTGAATGCAGTCTGCTCTTAATTTCTTCCTAAATAGAATTTTGATTTGTAAAGTTTGTTCCTAAATATCTGAACTTTTCCACCCTTTCAAAGGATCTATTATCAATCTTTATATTGTAACTCGTCCTGCATTCTGACTTCGAGACATGGCCATGTACTTATTTTTATCAGTATTCACTTCTAGATCAATGTCCTTACCACCGACTAACAAGGCTTTTGTGTTTTTCTTTATAGTATGTACGCATTATATGAACATCATCAGCATAAACCAAAAGCTGATATTTACCATTCAACTTTAAGTCAGCCTGGCTTCCCTGAACCCTCCTAATGGCATACTCAAAAGCAATGTTGAAAAGCAGTGGCGATAAAGCATCCTTTTTCAAATCATTCCTAATAGGAAACACGTCGGACAAATGCTGCTTACCCGCACTGTGCTATAGGTTTCATTCAGACACATTTTTAGTACCCTTATCAGTTTCATGGGGATAACAACCCAATGAGAATATTGTACAAGACCTCCCACTTAACTGAATCATAAACCTTCTTAAAGTCTATAAATAGCTGATGTAATATGTCATTGGAATTTTTCATTGACATAATCCCTGAAACCCTCAGGGCCTGTCCAGGCCTCTGATGTGATTGCTTTATCTTTTACCTTTACCTTACAATATATGATCATTGGTTGATCTGTTGCGTCGGAATCCACATTGTTGATCCCAAATAATTTCCTCTGCATATGGATTTAAGCTTGAAGACAGGATGTTGGATAAAATTTTGTACGTAGTTGCCAAAAATAATATGCCCTATAATTATTACAATCTGTTTTATAATCCTTCTTATAGATAGGTACAATGGTCGGCTCCTTCCATTCCTCAGGCAATTCCTCCATATTCCAAATATAAATAATAAGTTTATGGATCTCATAGCGAATACCATAAACATTTCTGCTGGGATTTCATCAATACCTTGTGATTTGTGACTTTTCAGCTTTTCAATAGCCAACTCAACCTCAAAGGCACTTGACTCAGGCACTAGTGGTTGTGCTGTGTGTATTTCTGTCTAACATTATTAACCCTATGTATATTCAATAGCTGAGAGAAATAGGTCCTCCACCTAGCCAAAATACTCTGGGAGTCTGTAACCAGATCACCCTTCTCATCCAGTACTATATTAATTCTAGGCTGGTAACCTTTCTTAAAGTCATTGATGCCCCTATACAAGTCTCTTATATCTTTGATCTTACTGTTAGTTACTGTACATTGTTAAATTACCTGCATTGCTTTGGTTTCGATCCTGTAACCACTGCATTTTAGCATGCTTCCTTTGTTCTATAAAACGTAAACATTCTTCATCTTACCATGGTTTATGCTGCTTCAGTTCGTACAGCCCTAGTCTATCTTTAGCTGAGATTTTGATTTTCTCTTTAATGTTTTCCAAAGCACTGTTTATGTCCTCGCCATCATTTAATTTCTCCGAAGCTGCAAACCTGTTTAAGATCTTAATCGTGTAGTTTTTCCTAACCTCCAGCTCATTTAGCGTCCTGAAATTAAATCTTTCCACATCAACCTTCTGTGCTGCTCGTTTACTTTCTGTCAGTCTTTCCCTTACTTTTTGCAGCCACCAGATAGTGATCAGTATCACATTCAGTTCCCCCGAATAATCGTACATTGAGTATACAGAAATGCCATCTTCTGTCTCTTAATATGTGACCAATCTGGTTATGAGTCTTCCCGTCAGGAGAGGTCCAGTTGTACTTATGAATATTTCGGCAATGCACATCCTACTCTTAACAAGTAGATTCTTTGATGTGACAAACTTTACTATTCTAACAACGTTATTATTACTATCCTGTTGTAGACTCTCGTTCCAAATTATCGGTTTGAAAATATACTTTGTCCCCACTTTTGCATTGAAATCTCCTAAAAGAATTTTCATGTGGTATTTAGGAAAATGATAAAATAACCTGCTCTAATTCCTCATAAAAACTGTCTTTTGAATCATCATTTTTTCCTCCATTGATACATGTACATTCAAAACAATGATATTACACCAGTGACCTCTCGAAACTATATATAACATCCTATCACTAACAAACTCTACCGTCTTAATTGCCGATAATATTCTGTGGTGTACAAAAAATCCTGTTCCCAATTGATTATTTTCGCTTCCTTTTCCATAGAAAAAACTATAATCCCCTGCTCTTACCGTGCCCCCTTTGTCCTACCTAACCACCTGTACACCCACTAAATCTAATTTATATCTTGCTAATTCCCTGGCTGCTGATGTAAGTGAATCTGACCTATATAGACTCATAACATTCCAGGTATAGAATCTCATGTCCTATTTCCATTGCTTAGGTTGTACCAAAGTGTCAGTCCATGTCAGCACCTCGTCCAATCCCCAAGCCGGAGGACCACCCCTTGTCGGCTTTCCGCTATTGCTTATTCAATATATTCGCAACTTCCCTCCATACTGGAGGCCATTCCTCCTTCCACAAACTGAGGACGCGCCATGCTGTAGTGACAGGGACCCACTTATCACGGCCGAACATTGCTTGTCATGTTAATTTGTATCTTGTACCGGGTGTCCCAAAGGTCGCCTTACCGAGATAATGACCTTAACTGTGATTATTTTCTCTTGCTTCCATTTTGTCATTTGCAGAAGTTTGCAGTATTGCAGTAATAATAGCTGGGGTTTCTATCGACTGTTACATCATTGATGTATTTAGTCAATTTACATCTTGGCTCTAAATACAGTTGTGTTTCCCCCTTGACCACGAGTATATTGTCAGTAAAGCGAGTTTGAGAACACCTGCTATTATTCTGCCATCTACGTTTACGTCTTCAGAATTATCTGTTCACATTTCTGGGTATGTATCTTCTGTCTACATGTGCCACAGGCCCTGTGCAAATCACAGTCCTTGACCCGAACACCCTAGCAATGAACAGTGAAAACGATGAAGCTCCTCATTTTATTATTCATTATCGTCCCTGTTGTTAGACACCCTGTTTTAATATCTTCTTCTGTATGAAGAAACAGTTTATGTAGCCTATATTAGTAGCGGCTGGAAAGCTTTGTAAAAATTAATAGCGGGAACGAAAATATATTTGTGATGAAGCCTTTTTTGCTTGTATTTCTTGTAATACAGCGTGCTACGCCATAGTATGAATTTTGGTGTTTCTGGAATGTTACGTATTCGATATATATCTGTGACCTCTCTCCCTGCCAACTGAACGCCTGCGTACGTACGCTTCTGTATATGTTGAATCTGAACACCATCGCTGCTCTGGCAGTAGGCCTTATTGGATGGCTGCAATCAATAACACGTGTTTTATTTAATTCAATTTTCATGAGTCACGTACTGTTTCTACAGGATGTTCTTTGGGTTGGTTCTGAAATTAATGCCGATAAATATCCGTTTGTAGTTTATGTAATTAAGTCTTTAGTAACTCAGAATGTAACACTGAATGATAATGAGTATAACGAAAGGACTACGGAAGGAATTGGCAATGTCGTGAGTTAAGACGCAATCCAGTTGTCTGGATGGACGGAGGGACGGACTGAAGCAGACATGAAACTCGGTGATAGCAGTCTGCCTTCAGCAAAAATTTTATTTCGAACCTTTCAAAATATCGGCTGGAAGGGTTCCTGTTGGAAGCAGCTGGTTCGGTCATACCAGCAGGACCTGTGTCGCTATGTCACTTAGAATTTCTTAACAAGCTGCCGTGCAGTATCACTTCTTTTACTACTGCCATTTTATTAATGTACCCGCGAGGTGTGGTGCACTGTTTCTGAATCACCCTCTGCGTTTATTAAATTATTAGGATAGAGTGTAGTACAGACGGGGTGTCCTGACAGTCGTGTTACCTATTGTCACGTTCCACAATACTGCAGACTTAAGTGCTGTAAATACACATCATTGACGTTAGCAGCCGTCAGCGATACCGTGGCTCAAAATGGTACTGAGTACTGTAGAGCAGTGAAGTTAGCGTTACTGCGGCTCATGATGGCACTGAGTACTGTACAGCAGTGAAGTTAGCGTTACTGCGGCTCATGATGGCACTGAGTACTGTACACAGCAGTGACGTTAGCGATACTGCGGCTCATGATGGCACTGAGTACTGTACACAGCAGTGACGTTAGCGATACTGCGGCTCATGATGGCACTGAGTACTGTACACAGCAGTGACGTTAGCGATACTGCGGCCCATGATGGCACTGA
>Ga0209737_10004120_pt1 | contig 10220 bp, 19 predicted proteins | sample TergutCu122P3_FD_187284 | JGI IMG/M metagenome (GOLD analysis project Ga0209737, IMG submission 187284) | Cubitermes ugandensis P3 segment gut microbial communities from Kakamega Forest, Kenya - Cu122 P3 (SPAdes) (version 2) | ecosystem: Host-associated > Arthropoda: Insects > Digestive system...
CGGTGCCGCTGAAGAGATTCAACAAAAGAGTGTCGCACAAACCGGGCGTAGGTCCGGGAAGATACCCGCAGAAGGCCGCGAGGGCGATACTCGGCGTTGTGAAAAGCGCATCGTCGAACGCTGAGTATAAAGGCCTCAGCGCGGACGATATGTTCATATCCGTCGTCTCGGCCTCGCTCGGCCAGACGATACCCGGCCACATGCCGAGGGCGCACGGCCGCGCAACGCAGTGGGACCAGCAGACGGTGAACATAGAAGTGATATTGGAGGAGGTAGAGGAATAATGGCATCAGAGAGAAAATTCGTTGCCGAGAACGTTCGCAGGGTCCTCCTTAAAGAGTACCTTATGAAGGAGGTCAGTCGCGCGGGGTTCGGAGGTCTCGACGTACAGCGCACACCGATGGGGACGCGCGTCGCGCTGACCACGGAACGCCCGGGGCTGATAATCGGAAGGCGCGGTCAGACAATAAAGAACCTGACAGCGGTGATAGAGGGCCGCTTTGGTTTCGAGAACCCGCAGATAGAGGTCCTCGAAGTGGAGAATGCGAACCTGAACGCACAGATCATGGCCGAGAAGTTGGCATTCTCGCTGGAGAAGGGATGGCACTTCAGAAGGGCCGGACATTCAACGGTAAGGAGGATAATGGACGACGGCGCGATGGGATGTCATATCATCGTCGCCGGTAAATTATCCGGACAGAGGCACAGGACGGAGAAGTTCAAGAGCGGATTCATCAAGTTCTGCGGAGAGCCGAAGATAAACTTCATGGCAAGGGGCTATGCGGTCGCAAAACTAAAACAGGGCGTTGTTGGTGTGACCGTAGAGATAATGGCGCCGAACTCGAAGCTCCCGGCCAACATAACAGTGAAAGGAAAGACCGAGATCGCGGAAAAATATCCGGAGATCTTCAGCAGGATCGAGGCAGGCATACCCGCCCCTCCGAAGGAGGAGGCGGCCGTTGAGCCTGCCGCGGATGCAAAGGAGGGACAGTGATGTCGCTTTTGAGAACGTCCGAGATCAGAGAGATGAGCGCAGAGGAAAGGAACCAGAAGCTCAAGGAGCTTAGGAACGACCTTATGCATGAGAGAGGAACATCATCCATGGGCGGTGCACCGGAGAACCCGGGGCTCATCCGTGCGCTGAGGACCAACATCGCCCGCATACTGACCGTTCAGGAGGAAGAGAAATAATGGCGGACATTTGCCCCGTGTGCGGATTGCCCGGTGAGCTTTGCATGTGCGAGGAGATCGCGCGTGAACAGCAATCGGTCAGAATATCTACGGACAGTCGCAGATACGGTAAAACGGTAACTGTGATAGACGGCATAGATGGCAACGATATCGATATAGACGACCTCGCCAAACAACTGAAGTCAAGGTGCGCCGCAGGCGGTACCGTCAAGGACGGACGCATCGAACTTCAGGGGGAGCACAAGAAAAAAGTGAAGGCGGTCCTGGAGGACATGGGCTTCCAGACAGAGGTCAGATGAATATGAGGAGAAGCGAGCTCATGAGAACAGAACTAATAGGATTGGAAGTGGAGGTGCTTTCCGCACCGTGCTACAGAGGAATAAAGGGCGTGGTACTCGATGAAACGAGGAACACGCTGATCATCGGATCCGCCGGAACGGAGAGGATGATACCGAAACACGACAATGAGTTCGCTTTCACGCACAACGGGAATAAATTCGTCATTAGGGGATCAGAGGTACTGCACCGACCCGAGGACAGGATAAAGAAGGTTAGGTGAATTTCAATGGTAGTAAAAGTCAAGGACATCGGAATAGACGTCAACCCTCCAGCGGCAGAATGCAGCGACGCGAACTGCCCGTTCCACGGCGACCTGCCGGTAAGGGGACAGATGATAGAGGGAACGATAGTCTCAATCAAAATGGATAAGACCGCAGTGGTCGAGCGAAAATATCTGAAATATCAGAAGAAGTACGAAAGATATGAGAAAAGAACGAGTAAATACTCGGTGCACGCGCCCGCGTGCTTTGAGCTGAAGGTAGGGGATCACGTGAAAGTGATGGAATGCCGTCCGCTCAGCAAGACAGTATCGTTCGTAGTCGTGGAGAAGCGGTGATATCATGAAGGGAATAGCCGGGAATCAGACAAAAGGGGTACAGAACGGATCCCGTTTGGACGTTGCCGACAACACGGGCGCGAAGGTCATAGAGATCATAACCGTACCGGGTTACAAAGGCGTTGCCAGAAGGGTCCCGTCGGCGGGTGTCGGCGATATAGTCATCGCATCCGTCAAGAAGGGAACACCGCAGATGAGAAGGCAGATAGTGTTCGCGGTCATCGTAAGACAGAGGAGGCCGACGAGGCGTCCGGACGGAACGATGATCTTCTTCGAGGACAACGCCGCCGTCATAACGACGGAGACAGGAGAGACGAAGGGAACGGACATCAAAGGGCCGGTGGCAAGGGAAGCAGCGGAGCGATGGCCCCGTGTGGCGGCCACCGCGAACATGATAGTGTGAGGTGCTTGAAATGGTCGTAAGAAGCAGTAAGGCAAGAGTGCAGAGAAAAAGACAGAACAACGCACCCACGCATGTGAAAAGCAAAGCGGTCTCGGCGCACCTGAGCTCCGAACTTCGCGAGAAGTACGGAAAAAGGTCGGCGAGAGTGTGCCGCGGCGACACCGTCGTGGTGATGTGCGGCAAAGAGGACATAAGAGGGAACGAGGGGAAGGTGGAGGAAGTGCTCACATCCGAAGGCAAAGTGATCATTGACGGCGTTACCGTCAAGCAGGCCGACGGAACGGCGGTCGCGAGGCCGATACACGCGTCGAACCTCGTGATAACGAAACTCGACCTGACAGATGAGTGGAGGGTCGAGAAACTGACCAGAAAGGGGGCTGAGGAATGAGCCAGCTGAAGAGATTGGCCGCGCCGAGGTCGTGGCCTTTGAAGAGGAAGATAAACGTTTGGGTGACGAAACAGTCCCCGGGTCCGCACGCGATCGAGAAAAGCATGCCCGCGGCTATAGTGCTGAGGGACATACTGAAAGTGTGCGACACCGCAAAGGAAGCGAAGAGGATAATCGGCAACCGCGAGATACTCGTGGACGGTAAGCCGCTGAGGAGCCATAAGATGCCGATAGGCCTCATGGACGTGGTCTCGATACCGAAGGTGAAGAAGAACTACCGCATGCTGCTCTCCGACAAAGGGAAACTGACGCTGGTGGAGATATCCGACGCGGAGTCCAAGTGGAAGCTTTGCAGGATACAGAACAAGACCACGGTCGCTGAAGGAAAGATTCAACTGAACCTCCACGACGGAAGGAACATTGTCCTGCGCAAGAACGAATACAAGACAGGCGACGTGTTGAAACTTGATCTCGGCGAGAAGAAGGTGGCAGCGTCATATCCGCTGGCACCGGGTTCGCTGGCGATGATCGCGGAAGGTCCGCACGCCGGTAAGACCGCGGTCATATCCGAGTACGTGGAGGTAAGGGGGCCGTCGCCGAACGTCGTCAAGTTCGAGGACGGTACGGAGACGGTGAAAGGGAACGTGTTCGTGATAGGCACGAAGAAATCAGCGATCAAACTGCCGGAGGCGGGTATCTTATGAATGCGATGAGGGATCCGCGCGTTGAGAAGGTGGTAGTGAACATAGGCGTCGGAGAAGCGGGAGAAAGACTCGCAAAGGCGCAAAAGGTGATAGAGATGGTCACCGGACAGAAATCCGTTCAGACGATCTCGAGAACAATAAACAGGGACCTCGCGATACGCAAGGGAATGCCGCTCGGCTGCAAAGTGACGCTGAGGGGAGAGAACGCAGAGGAGTTCCTGAACAAGGCGCTTGAGATAAGGGAGCGCCGCATACCTGTGTACTCGTTCGACAAGGAGGGCAACATGTCCTTCGGCATAGCCGATTACACCGATTTCCCGGGAATGAAATACGACCCGGAGATAGGCATATTCGGAATGGATGTGAGCGTTGTGCTCAGGAGAGCAGGCAACAGGGTGACGCAGAGAGCGATCCTGAGAAGGCGCCTCCCGCCGGGACACCGCATGGACCGCAGCGAAGCGATGCAGTTCGTGAGGGAGAGGTTCAGCGTAGAGGTGGTCGAATGAAGCCCAAGAAGGAGTTCGGAAGGATAAAAGGCTGCAAAAGATGCGGCCGCAGGAGAGGTATCATCAGAAGGTACGGGATACATCTCTGCCGTCAGTGCTTCAGGGACACAGCCCCTGAGTTGGGGTTCAAGAAGTATTCGTGAGGTGAGACAAGATGCAGAGTGACCCGTTGAATGACGCAATGTCTGTGATGAAGAACGCCTCCTCGATAGGAAAGAGCGAATGTACCGTGCGCCCGTCGTCGAAACTTATCGGCCGCGTGCTGAAGGTGATGCAGGACCACGGCTACATAAGCCAGTTCGAGTACGTAGAGGACGGCCGCGCGGGACAGTTCCGCGTGATGATGAAAGGAGCGATCAATAACTGCGGCGTGATAAAGCCAAGGTATTCGGTCAAGTTGAACGATCTGGAGAAATTTGAAGCAAGATTCCTGCCGGCGCAGGACTTCGGTGTCCTGATAATAAGCACGACGGAAGGTGTGGTCACACACACCCGTGCCAAAGAACTGGGCATCGGCGGAAAGTTGCTGGCATATGTATATTGAGGGAAAAAGATGACAATTGCAGGGAAAATCGAAAGCACCATCGCCATCCCCGGCGGTGTTTCCGTCTCACAGGACGGGAACATATTCAAGGTCAAAGGACCGAAGGGTGAATTGAGCAGAAACTTCGCGCACCCCCGCGTAAAAATTGCCATCGGAGAAGGAAACGTGACGGTCAGTTGCGAGTATCCGAGGATAAAGGAGAAAGCAATGGTGGGTACCTATCTGGCGCACCTGAGGAACATGTTCAGAGGTGTGACGGAGGGGTACGAATACCACATGAAAGTGGTGTTCTCACACTTCCCGATGAAAGTTGCCGTAAAGGGCACGCAAGTGCAGATAGACAACTACATGGGCGGAAAGGCCCCGCGCATGGCCGATATCGTCGGTAAGACGACGGTAAAGGTGAACGGCGCCGACGTAGTGATATCGAGCGCGGACATCGAGGCATGCGGGCAGACGGCGGCGAACATTGAGAAAGCAACGTCCAGAAGAGGATTCGACAGGAGGATCTTCCAGGACGGGATATACATTGTACATAAATCGCACAAGGTGAGAGAATGAGTCCTAAAACGCTGAGAGAACTTCCGGGACTCAAGGAAGAGCACCTCCCGGTACTTTCCGGGATGGGGATCAAGAATGTCGCGGACATGAAGAAGGCGCTCGCCGACGAATCCAAATCGAAGGAGATGGTCAAATCGCTTTCCGGAGTGGGTCCGAAGACAGTTGACAAATGGAGATCGGAACTGGAATCCGTCGACGAGACGAAGGAGAAGGAACCGTCATCGGTAAAACCGGTGGAGATAGTCGAGCACAAGGACGAGAAACCCGAATATTCAGTGAAACTGAAACCGGAACTTGACGATGATATCAAGGACGCACTCGCAAAGAGGGCGTTGGTGAGCGGCAAGAGGCCGGCGTTCAAGAGGCAGGAATGGTTCAGATATTCCAAACTGGGCGAATCGTGGAGAAGACCGAAAGGGATCCATTCCAAAATGAAGAGAAAGCTCAGGCGCAGACCTCCGGTGGTCCTCATCGGATACAGGGGACCGGTCGGGGCCAGAGGGCTCCACCCGTCGGGATTCGAGGAAAAACACGTGAACAACGTGGACGACCTTGAGAACATAGACCCGAAGAGGCAGGCGGTCCGCATAGGCGGCACCGTGGGAACGAAGAAAAGGATAATGATAGAGGACAGGGCCGAAGAGCTTGGGATAAGGGTCCTCAACAGGATGGTGTGATCATGGATCTCAGCAATCAGAGAAGAATGGCGGCGGAGATCCTCAAATGCGGCGTGAACCGTGTCTGGATCAACCCCGAGAAGGAAGAGGAGGCATCCGACTGCATAACGCGCGCTGACGTACGGACGGCGATAGCATCCGGCGTGATAGCGGCGAAGCCCAAACAGGGGATATCCAAAGCAAGAGTGAGATACAGGCTCAACCAGAAGGCCAAAGGCAAAAGGAAAGGGCCTGGAAGCAGGAAGGGTACGGATAACGCACGCCTGCCTGACAAAAGAAGGTGGATCTCCACAATAAGGCCGATACGCGACGAGTTGAAGAAGCTCAGGGATGAGGGAAAGATAACGCCGTCCGTGTACCGCATGTACTACCGTAAGGCAAAGGGCGGGGCATACAAGAGCCGCAGGAACATCAGGCAGCATATGGTGTCCGAAGGCCATTTGAAGGAGGAGATCTGATGGCCACAGGACCAAGATACAAAGTACCGTTCCGCAGAAGGAGAGAGAACCGCACCGATTACTACATACGAAAGAAATTACTCACATCCGGCGAGACAAGAGCGGTGGTAAGGAGATCATCGAAGAACATTACGATTCAGTTCGTAAAGTTCGGGATGGAGGGCGACAGGATAATATCGTCGGCGACATCGCTGGAACTGAAGGCACTCGGCTGGACGCACTCGTGCTCCAACATACCTTCGGCGTACCTGACGGGATATCTCGCAGGCAAGAAGGCAATGAAGGCAGGCATTGAGTATGCCGTCCTCGACATAGGCATGCAGACGCCCGCCAAGGGCGCGGTGCTCTTTGCGACGGTCGCGGGCATGGCGGAAGCGGGACTCGAAGTTCCGCACGGCGAGAATGTCCTTCCGTCAGACGAAAGACTGAACGGGGCGCACATTGCCGGGGACATCGCAGATGACGTAGATACCGTCAAGAACGCGATCAACGGCGAGAAGGCTGCAAAGAGGCCGGCGGCGACAAAGGCGTCGAAGGCATCGGCACCGAAGGCGGCGGATGCGAAGGCAAAGGCCGCACCCAAAGCGGAAGCGAAGGCAGAGCCCAAGGCAAAGGCAGAGCCAAAGGCGGAAGCGAAGGCAAAGCCGGCGGCACCTAAGGCAGAAGCGAAGGCAGAGCCCAAGGCAAAGGCAGAGCCAAAGGCGGAAGCGAAGGCAAAGCCGGCGGCAAAGAAGAAAGTGAAGGAGGCTGAATAAGATGGATTGGATCCCCAAGACAAGATTGGGACGCATGGTCCTCAACGGAGAGGTCACCACAATGAGCGACGCCCTCGCAACGAAATTGCCGTTACGCGAAGCGGAGATCGTGGACATACTCTTACCGGAACTGAAGGATGAGGTCATAGACCTGAACATGGTTCAGAGGATGACCGACTCCGGAAGAAGGGTAAGGTACGCGGTCACCTGCGTGGTCGGGAACGGCGACGGGTTCGTGGGAGTCGGAAGAGCAAAAGGAAAGGAGGTCGGACCGACCATCAGAAAGGCCATCGACAACGCGAAACTCAACATGATCGAAGTGAAGAGGGGCTGCGGTTCGTGGGAATGCGGTTGCGCTCAGCCGCATTCGCTGCCGTTCGAGGTGCAGGGCGAGTGCGGTTCCGTTGTTGTCACATTGAAACCCGCTCCGCGCGGCATATCGCTGGCGGTAGGCGACGTCGCCAAGAGTCTGCTGTCGCTTGCAGGCGTGCGCGACTCGTGGGGCTTCGCGAGAGGCAACACCAAGACGAAGGTGAATTACGCATTGGCAACGTTCGAGGCGCTGAAGGAAACGACACGCATGAGAGTTACGGACAACCAGAGGGACAGACTGAACATAGTGTCCGGACCGATCGGGATGACCGTTGCGGAAACCAACGTGAGCAAGGAGGAGTAAGTATGTTCGCAGTCATACGCGTACGCGGTCAGGCCGACGTCAACGTCGACATAAGCAGAACGATGGAATTGATGAACCTGACGAGAGTGAACCACTGCGTCCTCGTTCCGGAGAACGATGTCGCGAAAGGGATGCTTCAGAAGGCGAAGGATTACATCACGTGGGGGGAAGTGGACCTCGGGACACTGACGGAAATGATAAAGAAGCGCGGAATGCTTACCGGCGACAATGCGATAACGGACGAATATCTGAAAGAGAACACGGAGTTCGCATCGGTCGCGGAAATGGCAAAGGCAATGACGGACGGCAACTACAGGATGAAGGACGTCGAAGGCGCCAAAGCGGTATTCAGACTGCATCCGCCTGCAAAGGGATATGAAGGTATCAAGCGTTCATACCGCAACGGCGGAGCACTCGGGTATCGGGGCGCGGCGATCAACGAACTGATCGCAAGGATGTTGTGATAACATGCCCAGCAGAACAAGGAAATTCAGAGGATCAAGGACGCACGGCCGCGGAAAGAAGGCCGGAAGGGGCGCAGGCATAATAGGAGGCCACGGTAACGCGGGCCTCGGGAAACATGAGAAGCTGCACATGCTCAAATATGACCGCGACCACTTCGGAAGGCGCGGTTTCAAGAGGCCCCAATGTGTCGTATCCGCCAACAGGATTATCAACATTAAAGAGATGTTGGAACAGTTAGATGCGTATGTCAAACTCGGATTCGCGACGAACGACGGCAAGAAGGTCAGCGTGAATCTGACGGAGGCGGGCATCGACAAACTGTTGGGAACCGGAGACATCGACATTGCGGTGAACGTGACGGTATCGCAGATATCGAAACAGGCGCGCGAAAAGATAGAGGCATCCGGCGGATCCGTGACAGAATAATGGAGACATGAGAATGGAGGAGAACAAAAGCCTGCTGTACAGGTTCAAGCCGATAGCAGACAGGCTGCCTGCCGTCAAGAAACCGGAAGGGCATGTGCACTTCAGAACGAAGATGCTGTGGGTGGTCGTGATACTGATCGTCTACTTCTTCATGACCAACGTGTACATCTACGGTCTTGACCAGGAGAATACGCTTGACCTGTTCGCCCAGTACAGGACGATCATGGCAGGCGCCTCGGGTTCTCTTTTACAGTTAGGCATAGGTCCGATAGTGACCGCATCGATCATAATGCAGCTGTTCGTCGGTGCGAAGATAATAAAACTCGATCTCACGAACCGCGAGGACAAGGCATGCTATCAGTCAGTCCTCAAACTGTTAGTGATAGCGATGATAATAATCGAGGGCGTTCCGCAGGTGTTCGGGTTCCTGGAACCGTCGGCGAAGTTCACGTCGACGTTCGGACTGGGCGGCGCCAGAACGCTGATAATACTGCAGCTGGCCGTCGGATCGTACATAATATTCCTCATGGACGAAGTGGTGTCGAAATGGGGTATCGGCTCCGGAATATCGTTATTCATCGCCGCGGGCGTATCGGAATCCCTGTTCACCGGGACGGTGAACTGGAATCCCGTGAGCGCGGGCGCGGTGGCAATGGACAATCTTCCGGCGGGTACGATACCCAAGACCATCTACCTTTTGGGGAACATGGACGCAGGTACGATGGCGAACGGCGGATACGAGATATTGCTGCTCGGAGGGCCGAATCCGCTCATCGCGCTAGTGGGAACTATAGTGATATTCCTGATAGTCGCATATTTGGAGTCAACGCGTATAGAACTGCCGTTATCGCACGGAAGTGCGAGAGGCGCAAGGGGACGTTATCCTATAAAACTGATATACGCAAGCAACATTCCCGTCATATTGATGATGGCACTGCTCGCCAACGTGAGCATGTTCGCGCTGCTGTTCTATACGAACCCCGGGCTGAGCGGCATACCGTTCCTGGGGAACAACGGTCTGATCGGGTACTTTGAGCCGGGTGAGACCCAAGCGGCGGGAGGCTTCGCGTGGTATGTGTCCGCACCGATGGGACTTACCACGTGGTTATTGCCGATATTGGATCCCGGGACGTACGGCGACGGTCTCCACGGACCGATACAGCAGCTTATGCGTGTGATAATATACTTCACGATAATGGTGCTGGGATCCATAATGTTCGCGAGATTCTGGATATCGACGACGAACATGGGAGCCGAGTCCGTTGCCAACCAGATACAAAGGAGCGGCATGCAGATACCCGGGTTCAGAAGGGACCCGCGCGTGTTGCGGAGGGTGCTGGACAGATACATACCGATAGTGACCGTGCTGTCGGGAGCGATCGTGGGAGCGGTCGCCGCAGGCGCCGATCTCATAGGGACGACGGGTAACGCAAGCGGCACGGGTGTGTTACTTACCGTAGGTATACTGATACAGTTCTATGAGGCCATGGGCCGCGAACAGATGATGGAGATGCACCCGGTAATGAGAGGGTTCTTCGGAGAGGAGAGGTAAATATGGTGGAACAGGCGAA
>Ga0209737_10004121_pt1 | contig 10217 bp, 5 predicted proteins | sample TergutCu122P3_FD_187284 | JGI IMG/M metagenome (GOLD analysis project Ga0209737, IMG submission 187284) | Cubitermes ugandensis P3 segment gut microbial communities from Kakamega Forest, Kenya - Cu122 P3 (SPAdes) (version 2) | ecosystem: Host-associated > Arthropoda: Insects > Digestive system >...
ATTCGCGTTAGAACCAGGGCTGACTTGACGGCAATACTGTGGCGGGACAAGAGAGACGTATGCATGTTGACTAATATTCATAATGCCCCAGCGGAAGGTAATTTCTGCAATGAGAGAGGAAAAGCCACAAAGTTAGAATAGTTGTTTTGAAGATTACCACACAAAGGCACAGTTCTAACAACATCACGTGCGACCTCCTTAAGAAAAACTGTGGAATCAAGCCAATATGTAAGTAAAGGAAACTGAAATTTTTCATATTCCATACAATTTTTTTGTCTATTCATTAACTAAAATTATTATTGATTTCTTGAACACACGCAGAAATGGCTCTGTCTTATTTCCCAAAAAATGCCGTTTAATCCATTATTAAATCTTTTTTGGTTCCTGGAATAATAAAGTTTTTTGTAAACCATGTACTAAAATTTAAATGCCTAGCGAAAATAATGCTGTATGCAAAGGTTGACTGTAGCTATTTAAATCCCGTTGCATAAAGGTTAAAGTCCTTTATATTACCATAGGTACAGTTAGTGTTGAAGGTCCACTTCATTTCATTCCGTAACAACAGCGCCAATGAATGGGCAGTCCGTACCCAGAGTTGCATTAGGAAGAAAAAGAACACAAATTCTCTCCTCTCTTCCCCATAGCCCCTTCACATGTGAATGGCTGCCATTTTGTTTCTTATATTCTGACTATTATTCTATCCTTCTATATTCTCAATGGTTTATTCATACTGACAGAGAAGAGACGTGCATTTTATGCAGGGTGGGGAAGCAGGCTGCCAGCTTCAACCCTCATCATCTGTTTAGCTCCAAGAACCAAAGAAAGCACCAGGAAATTTATCTTTTTGTCTGCAGTGTATCAGGTGATTGGGGTGAGAGGTGTATATTGACTCAAAAGGCTGAATGTGCAGCTGCTGGCAGCATTTTATGTGGTTTCCTTGGCATGGTGAAGATACTGAAGCTGACAGTGGCTACCTTATGTTCTGACTGCAAAAGTGACTTCAGAGGTGGATGCTGTATTGGTTGCAGTTCTTATCCTCCATCACCCAAACTCAAGCTCACTGCTATGTAAGTAACAAATCAGCGGTCCATTCTTAGTGTTCTGCACCAGTGCTCTTCGCACCAATGTTGGTAGTTGTAACCTTTGCTAGTGTTCATATCCTGGTATATGTCCTATGTTGTGACTCATTGAATAGTGTTAACCTGGTGCACATTCTGTATAGTGGCTCATTGAAAATGCTAATAACCTGGTACATGTTCTGTGTAGTGGCTCAGTGAAATTGTTAATATCCTGAATATGTTTCCTTGTAGGTGCTGCATAGAAGATGCATTTGGAAAAACTATCATGTACATGAAAGATGAACAAGTGTATGAATTTCTGGGGCTCTCAAAAATGTACAGGGATGTACTCACCAAATTAATCAGTCAAGATGGTTGTAAAATTGAACTGCCTCAAAGACAAGTATGTACAGTTCAGGTTTTGTACTTTCTACAGCTTTTTACTATTCAGCAGAGAAAACATTGTTAACTTTTCAATTAAACTTTGTACATTTGTTGCTGCCAATGAATTGAATAGTGAATACACAAACCAGTTTACATGGGTACAAATGTCCAGCTGCTAGAAGCAAAGGAACATAATCTTCAGTCATAATCTCATGAACGTTATGGAGCATAGTCCTTGAGATGTTAGGAGTTGCTCATGTAGTAAAATTTTGTACCATTTATGGAACTGGAAGTTTCGTACCACATTCACAAGACTATATTACTAGAGACTGTTCACAACATAACACCACATTTCTTTAAGAGCCTTGTTAGTATTAACTTTCTGTCTCTGTTTAGTGACCTGTGTAGCACATTTCTTCTACCTGTGCATTGCAGAAATATATAACTAATATTAAGCTTAACCACATTCCTTTCAGTCCTCAAATTTGAACTTAACACTCCTCAGGTGTTCCCCACCACACACACACACACACACACACACAGAGTTCTAACTGGGCACTTTTGGACTGTGGAGTTAAGAATAGTGTAAACACCTGGTGGGTGTGTATGAGGCCTTTACATGTACTGCCTGTCCCATTTTCCTTGATTTGATCTGCTGAAGAATGCAACCCAGTAATGATATTGGGTCTGTAATGAACTCAGGGACACAACGAGTTTTGTTCTTAAGTACCATTTAGAACAAGAAAGGCTTTTTTGTAGTACACACTTAAATTGTAATTGAAATGATATCAACAACTCTTGAATATTTTTTTACAAGTTTACTGTATTTAGAATTGGTAAATATTTGTAGTACAGTTTTGCTTGCAACAGGTACCTGTCTCCTCTGATGACTGAGTCTCAGGCTTTCTGTAAACTGTATCTACCCAAATGCAAGATGATTCTAATCTAAGATGACCCCCAAAAAATAAAATGTCTGCTAAGAGAAAAATATTTTCCTATTAATCTCATACATTTAATACACAAAGCATGCCATATTCTATCTACCTTTATCAATCAAAGTCACTATCTCCATCTTCATTGCCATTCCACAACATATTATCATCAGTCTGATCCATTGCATTGGATATACAACACTTCTTAAAACCTTTTTGTCACTTCTGGTAAGATGTGCTGCCGTGCCGTTATGATCCACAGTGACCAATTACTACATTTATATTCTTTGGTTTATAAACTTACTTGACTCCATGAAGATTCACATTTTTCTCCACCTGTGGTGTTAGTGGTGTTAAGAATTTTAAATACAACTGTTGTGAATTTTTGTGTCATATCTGTGGTCTGATCAGTCTGAGTTCATGGCTCTTTTAAAGGTTTTTAATTTGTGGATTGGTCCAGGTTTTATTTTTGAGTCGTATAGTTAATTTTTAATTTTTCAATAGCCATTTACCTATTAAAATCCTTGGAATAGAGGGGCCTGGGGTAGCACAGTGGTTAAGGCACTGCGCTACTAGTCAGATGGTCCGGGATCGATTCCTGGTGGTGTCACTGGATTTTTCAGTGACATATTTCCTTCTGACCGCACAATGGCCCTGGGGTCGACTCAGCCCTAGTGAAAATGAGTACCAGGGACATTCCTGGGAGTAAAGGCGGCCAGTGCATGGGGCTTACAACCTCGCCACCTTCATGTACTGAATGTCATAAAAATCTGGGAGCCTAAACCTCCTGGAACCCTCTGGGCCACATTGGGCCTGTGACGGGACTCCTTTACCTTTACCTTTTATCCTTGGAATAGATCTGTCCTCAGGTGCATATCATAACAAGTTCCTGTTTCTGTGGTGCCCAGTGACTGAGAATAGCTCAATCTAAGTGGTGCATCAGGTTTGGTTCATCTTTCCCTATAAACGGTCATAAAGCCATCTACCGAAATGTCATACATCTTTAAGAAATTAGGCGATGGATGAAGTCCCAGAAAAATTTTGTTTCAGTTAATGTCAGTCATGATGTGTTCATTATTTTTTATTTCTTGACCCCTGAAGGTGGGACCAATAGGTTGTCTCAAAATGTCGGTAAGGAATTGCCACTTTGCGCTGTGTAATATCCCAGTAGAGTGCAGATCTCACATGATTTGGTGATATAGGCCTTGGTTTGGCTCTGTATGGTCTGGTTCAGAGTGATCTGGTTTGGCACGGTGGGATTCAGCTCTTCACACACGAATTTAGGACAACCTCACATATTTAAGTGCCAAATTTATGGGAAAAAACCTTGTCTTGCATTCAAGTAAATATGGTATTTAGTTACAATAACTGGTCTATTTACATCTTTTCACCAACTTCATACATGGACCTGTAGAAAAGTTTTTCAATTTTGGCAGATTTTTTTTTTTATCATCCCATGCTTGAACAAGTCATATAATTATTAGAAAACTGCCCATGATGAGACATTAACCATTTGAGAGATAATTTGCTGTTGTCATTCATTTGACTACAACCATGTGAGCTACCATGCTTCTTAATTCCAGTCTTCAATACTCTTTGCTTCATTTTCCATGAAGAATGTTAAGCAGTAATGTGAATATTATAAAGTATCCAAAACTTGATTTCTATGTGTTCTTTGATGAGTACTATAATAGTAGTCTATGATTTTTGGTTCTGGCCAGACTTTCACTGACAGCTCCTGGTGAGGAGGTTTCAGTAAACCTGCCGGTATGGTCTTCGAGGCACCAAGACTCCAACTGACACCAAGTCATCTGGCTGCCTCATGTTATGGTAGCAGTCATATATCCTCCTGTTCTGTAGCCACAGTTGCCTGGAGAAGTCTGCATCATCAGACTGCCATGCTATAGATCACTTCTTTACAGACTGTTTTCCTCCATAACTTTCATTTTTGCCAGACACTGTGCTAAGTAATATGCATGCTGATAAAAAAATGTAAATGTACAGTGCCATACTGTACTGTACAGACACACTGAATGGTACTTGCCACGTGAGTTTAGACAAGAATCTACATAAAGTTGACAATAGTTTGATAATGCATTGTAGTGGGTATAGATGTGAGAAGCTTCAGAGATCTGCTGCACTGATAAACAACATTTTACAAAGTAAATAACAATTATTGGTGTATAAAGAACCTGAATGAACAGTGGCACTCTTGGCAGAATGACAAATTGGCCAGCGGCACAAAATGTTTGACTGGTCGTAAAAACGCAGGCAATGTGACACTGAAAATTTAAGTAGAGAAAGCACTAAAATCATTCAGTATATGATTTCGATGTTCACAGTAGTGACAGGCTTTTGGGAACACTAGCTTCTGCCTTTGTGGTTGCATGAAATGGAATGTGAAAGCATGGCAATCACATGAAATATCTGGGCATGATGATCATGGTGACTGGTGTATACAGAATTTGAATTTCATCATGTAATAAGTATAAGTAAATCAATATATAGAGTAGGCTGGGATAGCATAGTTGGTCACTATGGGCTGGACGGTCTGGGGATCAAATCTCGGTGGGGACGAGATTTTCTGCACCAGTCCAAACTGACCGTGGGGACCCAGCCTCCTATACAGTGGGTACCGGGTCTTTACCAGGGGTAAAGCTGTCAGGTCATGGAATTGACCACCCACCCCTATCTAACACCGAGGTTACAGAAAGAGTAGAGCTATGCCTGTACTCCTCGTGGCCTGTTCTAGGGCAAACTTTACTTTTATATATATATGGTACAAGTGGTTATTAACACCTTGCCATCAGGCCATGCAGAAATGCGTGATTGCTCTCCCATGCGTTGTTGATGGGTCACACATTTTTACGTTTTCTTACGCGACGTCCTGCACATGCGTTTGTCAGCTGGTCTGGCCCACTTTTTGCTTCAAGGTTAGGCTATCGACAGCTTGACGCAGGATGCTTGGGTCTCAAGTTACATATAAACAGACCAGTCATGACCCCCCATGTTTAGAACCATTAGACTGCAACAAAGGGCCCACTCATTCAGATACACTCTCTGTTTTCCTTCAGTTGCAATCATGGCTTTTCATAGGAATGCTCTGAAAGAGGACAATATTTTGTGTGAGTTATATGCAGATACATGTTCTGAAGTCTCTGATATTAGTGACAATGAGAGTTTGGACAGTGACAGTGACGTCCCCAAAACTAGTTCACATAAACAATTGCAATCTTCTACTGGTCCACTGATCCCACAATTTCCACACCCATTTTTCCTCACATCTATCAAGACAATTTTCATAATAGTGTGAGATTAGCTCAGATATTGCTAGACAGACACACGAGAGTCTGCGGCACTATGAGGCCTAACAGGGGCATTCCATGTGACCTAGAAGGGGAAGTCAGCGTTGTGGAGGAAAGGTGGCATAATTGTGCAAGTGTGGAAGGACAGGAAAACAAACATGGAAGTAAAGAAGCCTTATGCTGTTGTCCTGTACAGTAAATTCATGAAGGGCATAGACAGGGCAGACCAGTACCTCAGTTTTTACTCAGTTCTGAGGAAAATTGTAAAATGGTCGAAAAAAGTGGTACCGTATCTGCTAAACTGTGCACTCTTCAATACATTTTTTGTGTACAGGACACTAAATACAAACAAAAAAGTAAAGTACAAGAACTTCCTGCAGGAGGTAGGAAGGTCCTGGATATCAGAAGTCCAGAATCGAAGTGGGTCCAATTCTGATGACCTTCAATTGCCAGAGAAGGGAGCCTGAACAGGACCTGCCAGGCAGACTGACTGGGGATTTCAGAATACACAAACTTGAAAAAATTGTTGGTGGTGGGGAGGGAAAAAGGTAGTATCCTTCAAGACCATGTAAAGTGTGTGCTGCACATAAGAAGCAAAGTGGAACTAGATACATGAGTAAATTTTGCATTGTTCCACTTCACAAAGGCCCTTGTTTTGAGAAGCACCATTCAGTGACAAACTACTAGACTATCTATATGCAGTTTCTGCAGTCTGGGGTTCAGGAGCGTAATCTACAGTGTCAAACTGTAAGTAAGAATATATTATGGGGTTGAACATTCAAAGCATTAAAACATCTGGGAACTGGGGGTATTTAATTAAAAGACCATCCGGTCGGCAAGGTGTTAAAACTACAAAGTCTTTAAATGTACAGTGACAATTTTGGTGTGATATTAACAGACCTGCAAATATAATTCAAGTGTCAATAGGACAGGACTGTTTTTATGGTGTGCATTTCATAGACCCAGATTATTTTTCTTGTTACAGTGGAATCCCCTTGACCCAGTTGGTAAACACGTGCTGCAAGCATTATTGAAGGCTCGTGATAAACATCATCCACGTTTCCACGTTTTGTGTCGTAAAATGAAAATGAATAAAGCAGGTGTGTATTAATAGACCTTGTATATCCACTACATCAAGAAATGTGTAATAGGAGTCTGTTGCCATGAGCATTCATTACAGTATGAAAAATGGAATCTGTTGTACACGGTTTAGTAACTGGGGGTAAAAAAACTGCCTTTATTTTTTGTTATTTGCAGTTTTTGTGAAATCTCATGTTAATTCTGTATTATTTGGGAGCCATCTGTTCTGACTTGTAGCTGGAACTGAGGTTTTTCAAATTTGTTCTGGGATTTTTAGACAGATTACATGACAGCATCATAACACACTCTCAGACACGTTGTCATATATGTAATGCATTTATAAACTTCAACTTATTTAAAATAAAATATAAAACTGTTGTAGTCGTAGTGTGTTCAGTTACAGGACAGTTTAAGTCACCCTGCTGCAACTTGCACGAGAGAAGGTGTAACAGACCAGAAGAAGAGGGGTGGGATTTTGACAACACTAATAGCAATCATAAAAAGTACTCACTGTGTGCAAATAGAAATTACTGAAACTAGGGTCAGAATGCTTATAGAAAAGTCTGTAATTGACAGGGGTCTGGAATTATTGCAATTGGAAGGGGACTTAGACACCAAGTTTGTCACATGGTCAGTCTGCCTTACGTTTTCACAAGGACAAAAGCAATAAAATATAACTTTGCCATCTGTGCTGTGGGAGGATGCAGAGGAGAAGGGAGAGTTTGATTAAATTTTAAATTTGATATATTTTATTCAGACAGTGAAGTTTGGGTGGCCCATTCAAAATATAGTGGCCCCCAAATTTTCTGTCATTCTCCTGTGGCCCAGTAGAAACATAGTATGACCACCTGGGGGCTATGTGGCCCATTTTGAGAACCACTGGTTTAAATATAGGACATGCAGAATGCAACTGGCTGCAAGTAAATTTAATGCTGGCTCTGGCACACTGTTGGCCAGGCCTGTCCTACCACGTTGGCATGACGTGAGCAAAAGGACTTTGCAGACATGTACCCTATTAAATAACATTAACAGCAGCATTGCTAGAAGCAAAATGAGTGATGTAGCAATTATGGCGATGGATGAGTGACAGAGTTTAAATAGTGCGGAGGGACTGATTGCAGTTCGCATCACAGGAAAACTACAAAACCCATGCACCATGAGGTTGTGTCATCCTGTTGTATGAAACCCAAGTGCAGGGGTTATCATGGAGATTAACCTGAACAAACTGACAAGCATAATTTCAATGCCATATTTTGGAAACAGAGGTAATGAAACTCAGGGAAATCAAGGTTGTGTACATATATATATTAAACAGGTGAAGAATTTGTTTTGTCATGAAGTTTTAATGCGTCTTAGGCAAGAAATTTTCTTACATGGGGACATATTGAAGGGCAATGTGTATGTTAATTGAGAGAATTACTTCAATACACGTACCATGCAGCTTTTATTATTTTTTATTATAACCAACAAATGCACAATTAATATCACAAAAGTATATGTCACAACAGTCTGTCTGTGTAATCTATACTCCTACTTGTTTCAACATTTTCATGTCATCATCAGGCAGTATACAACCAATGTCTTGCTAACTTACATACATTTTTTTAAATTACAGCTGTTGAAAATACAGTTTATAAAATTAAGTGTACTAGTACACACCAGACCAGAACAATAGTGACATCAACAAAGGGATTGTATATGCAGCCACAAACACATACTGATTACACGAGAGAGTGTAACACCGAAAAGATTTTATTCTATTTGACTGTAAAAACGACAATATTTTAACATTTTAATAATTTTATAAAATTGTATTTTCAACAGCTACAATCTAAGAACTTTGTAAGCTTCAGGTGAAACATCTTAACTTTATAAACTGTATTTTCAACAGCTGCAATTTAAAAAAACGTATGTAAGTTAGCAAGACATTGGTTGTATACTGCCTGATGATGACATGAAAATGTTGAAACAAGTAGGAGTATAGATTACACAAAGAGGCTTTTGTGATATATACTGATGATATTAATTGTGCATTTGTTGGTTATAATAAAAACTAACTGGGAGAAATTTGGTGCTTTTTGCCATGATGTCACAGGTGGGATGACTTCTTAACTGGAGATGTCTTAAGTGAATTTCACTGTGTATGAAATGTAGAACAGTCAGATTTTTGCATTTTGACAATTACAGATGGAATCTCAAAAATCATTTTTCACACACACACACACACATGCAGAGATTTAAATAATTCATGTTTAGTCTGCAGTGGGACAAAGTTCATTTATCGTGTTAAATGTGACAGGATTGTAGCAGTCACAGTTACTTCCCAGACTAAGTAAAACAATCAGAGTATTTGAAACACTAATTGTAGACATCCTGTGTTAATTATACTCATTTTCTGGACCAAGGTAGGTCAAATTATTTTGTTTCTTGGTTTGATTTTCAGATGCAAGGTATCAAGATCCAATGTTGTACTGCCTAGAACTCCAAAGGCCAAGGCCAACTCTTATATACACTGTCCACACGATAGGGGTGTCTTGATCCACAGACTAAGCGCTGAGCAGTTGGTTGACAGGCCTGAAGCAAAATAAGGTGCAAAAGGGGCAAGAATGGAGTTTCCTATGGTGCTGATTATGAACATCGTATTCAGGGATGTTATTACATGTATTGTAGTATCTAGTTACCAGTGTTCTGGAGAAAAAAACTGCCTCCATCTCCACAATATTTCCTTTCTATATGGAGGTAGCAGGGACCTTCAAAACCTTGATAACCAGTTGTCTGACTGCATGGCATCATGACCCAGTAGGCATTAATGTTCAAGATGATATGATACCAGAAAAGTAGCCTATGTGTTTGCTAACTGTGCTTAACAGATTTAGTGTATGTTTCATGAAGGGTTGTGTTGTATTGTATTTCGTATTCAACCTTTTTCATAAAATATATATAGGTCACATCAGTACAACTCTGTGTTCATATGAATCATTATAACTGTCATTAACATATCATATAAATACAGTTCAGTATGTTCACAGTTCCATAGATTTACCATGGTTCCATTTCTTTAAAATAAGCCTGCTTACATGCAATTACATTTTCCTTGCTAAAAATAGAAAACAGAAATATTCATTTACAGAATGTAAGGTCTGCTGTAATGAAAATGATTTATTTTCTTTCTAAAAACTTGTATACAAGGCATGTTCAAAAAAAGACTGAACTTTTGCTATAAAGATGTTATTGCTCATTTTACAACATTTTAAACACTACCCCCTTCAAAGTAGTCCCCTCTACTGACGATACACTGTTCCCAATGTTTCTTCCATTGTTGGACTGTTTCCTGGAATGCATGTTCTGTGATGGTGCGCAGTTCTCTTATCGCATCTTCCTGAATCTCCTCGATGGTTTGGAAATTACATCCTTTCTAAGTGGTTTTAAGTTTGGGAAACAGGAAAATGTCTGCTGGG
>Ga0209737_10004122_pt1 | contig 10217 bp, 7 predicted proteins | sample TergutCu122P3_FD_187284 | JGI IMG/M metagenome (GOLD analysis project Ga0209737, IMG submission 187284) | Cubitermes ugandensis P3 segment gut microbial communities from Kakamega Forest, Kenya - Cu122 P3 (SPAdes) (version 2) | ecosystem: Host-associated > Arthropoda: Insects > Digestive system >...
GTGCGAGATAGACACTGATCACCATAAACTTCTGTCAACAAATTGTAAGTTTCTGTGGCAGATTTTCCAAGTTTTGTGAGGAATTTGATGTTAACACGTTGTTCTACATTAGCACTCAGCATTATTCTGACGGAGCTCAGACACACGATCCGCTTCTAACAATGGTCACGGCCAGACTAACCGATGCGCGTGAATGAACCTTTGTGTGACGGTAGAGGGAAGTCCACGGGTCAATGCCCTACCCTCCTCTTCGTCATCGACGTGGCCGCAAATGAGTAATAAAAGCAATCCGGTTTCTTTATTGTCACACCTTGTAGTGTATGTGAGATGTGACCTCTTACAGATTGTTTGAGGATAATTGTGAGACAGAATGTTTTGGAGGTGTATTTTAGATGTAGCCTCTTATAGATGGTTGGAGAGAGGCTTTAAATGATTGTGAATAGCATGTTGGTAGGGTTTGTTTTTTATGTGGCCTGTTATACATGGTTTGATGGAGGCTCTATAATCACTCTGAAACATAAGCTTAAGGACCTATTGTTGAGATTGGCCTCTTACAGACAGTTTGATGGATGTGCTACATGATTGTGAGATAGCATGTTGAGGAGGCTTATTTTTTTATGTGGGTTTGTATTTGTTGTTTGATGAGGTTTTATAATCATGGTGAAATTGAATTTAATGCCAGTGTGTTTGAGATGTGGCCTTTTTATGAATGGTTCAATATAGGTCTTAAATGACATGAAACAAGATGTTGTAGAGGTGTATTTGTAATGTGGCCAATTACAGATGGTTTCATGGAGGCCTTACATGATTGCTAAAACAATGATAAGGAGGTGTATTTGAGATGTGGCCTGTTATAGTTATTTTGATGGAGGGCTTAAAATTTTGTGAAACAGAAGTAACTACATGGAACAGGCATCACCCCAATACCTTTCCCTGCACTCACCATACAGTACAAGCAAAACTGGTGTTCATATATGATGGATACATTTTGTTCTCCACACCCCCACCCATTTTATCACTTCCACCTCATAGTTAAATAATGGATTAAGGCAGGAACAGAGCAGCAGAATGTACTAACCATGCACTGTATAGATTACTTTAAACACTATGTGCCAGAAGTAGAAGATAATTCACATTTTAATTCTACAACATAAGTAAAGAAACTTTAACACATGCACTCCTTTGGAGGACACATAACAGCTGAACAGATAAAGAAACAAATATGTTCACTATACAAAGAGTTTATGTTACTGACAGCAGAGAGTATGTTCTTGTGGTGAATTCTGAGGAAATGGAGATTGGGGTCTGTGAATCTGAAGACACATGAATATGTGTCAGTTTGTTGCATCAGTCTGTTAGGAGCCCTGCCACATCTGGAAGCATCAGCCACACTCTGGTACCGACTGCGGTCTCTGCAACCCAACACCAAAAACATACTTAAAAATAACAATGTTTCATATTGCCAAGCTGTGGTTTCCACCCTCTCTTGAAGGTAACTATACCTATCCAAATTTTTTGCTTCACTTTAAAAATCCTTAAAACAACTTTTGATCCTCCAACAGCTTCTGACAGAGAACACTAGTTCCCATTCAGCATATGTACCAGATCTTCAGATTTATTTCTTGTGCAATTTCAGGCTTCCGTTGCAGCATAAAGGAGACCTTCGCTCTTCTGGGGTGTTACACAGCATTTATTGGTAATTACCAATATTTTGGGACACCACTGATCCCATCCAACCCTTGAAGATGGACGAGATAGGTTGTTCCAAAACGTCATTAACTAACAATGAATGCTGCATAACATCCCAGTAGTGCAAAGACCTTTTTTTTTTTTGCAGCTAAAAATTTGTAGTACAGCTAGCAGAACAGTTGGAATTTTGAGTGTTACTGGCATAATGAGGACCGACAGACACGAATACTTTGCACATCAATCACATTTCACATTCCACCCAGCAGCATTGCAGTTAAGTCATTCCATTTAAGCACATTAATAACATTTGGTGAGGAAAACCTGGATTATGCTAACTCCAAAATTAAGGTCCAATACTGTAACTCAAGAACATAAAAGCCAGGCACTAGCTGCACTACTTAGTGGTAGGTACACAGTCCTGCTCAGTCACAATGTAAGAAAGCATCACTTCCATTATGGTAAAAACTAAGACATAATGTTTCTTGTTGTACAATAAAAACTCTGGATAAATGGATTTACAACTTTATGAAATATCTTTCTTCCTGAGAACGGCGCTCTTCTGGGTTATTACACGAGGAGTAGTGGTAATTTCTTACTGACAATGCGGGACTGACAGTTTGTCCCAAAACATCAGTAAGAAATTATCACTACCTGCTGCATAATAACCCTGAAGAGCGCAATTCTTATATACCTCGTGGCGGAAGCCTGAAATCACACAACTTTCATCCAGCATTCCCTACACAAATAAAATGTACAGTTTCTTTGCATATACTATTTTGGACTAAATTAAGGGCAGGCCAGTTGCGAGATGTAAGCACAGATAAAAGGATCTTAAAACCAATCTTAGGAAAAATCGCGCGTAACAATTTGGGATAGATCCATCTGGCCCATGATAGAGACCAATTTTAAGCTCTTGCTAACACCATAATGAACCCTTTGGTTTCATAAAAGTTGGGAAATTTAACTAGCTCAGCAGCTATTACCATGTCATGGAGGACTATGCCAGATATTGTGTGTTTATTTCTTTGTTAGAATTTTACTTTTCAGAAACATTTAATTTAGTGAATAGAACTTATGGGATCTCAGTCCATTTTCTTAATTACTATAGTGTGCAGTATTCTATCTTTTTTTTTTTCTATTGTGCTATTAATCTCCTTTCTTTCTTATACTGTGACTTGAGAAATAATTTATGAAATTGAATAATATAAACATTCAACATAAATAACAAAGTCTGCTCAAAAATACAAAAGTCTAAAAGAGTAAATCAATAATCAAACCCACACACAATGAAACAGATCAAAAACAGATTAAAAATACTGATGATAAAACTCCTAAACATTTATCTTTCTTGGAAATCCTGTGATCAATGTGAACTGCAATAACACAAAATAAAATGACGTGCAAGCACTTGCAAAATACAGAGTGGCTACAAATTAGGGGCAATTTAGATAGCTTGTAATTTTCTACTGCAAACACATACTGAATACTTTTGTACTACAATGCAGTCTCTCAGAGTTGAATTTTTTTTCCAGCCCATGCAAGAATTCAAAGACACAATTTGGAATGTCATAACCTCAGATGACAAGGATATGATACAAGTGTGGACTGGAATACCTGTAAGGCAGGCATGTGTTAGGTTACCAAAGGAGACCACACTGAGTACGTCTGACCATGTGGGAGGAAAAAAAAAATCTGGAATGTGGGTGACTGCATTTTGATAAATTAAGTTTTTACATATATCATGGTGTTGCAATTCATCCAATCATCATGCCATGAGTGGAAAAATTATGCAATTTGCAAATACAGAAACAAGCTTGAATGTTGGGGAGACCCCTTCATAGTAAAAAAGTTGTTCATGTGCTCTCAGTAGGAACTTACAGGCCCTCCAAACTGTTCATTAATTTGCAGCCATCCTGTAATATCACAACCATAATTTCCACAGAATGGAACAGTAAACATGGCCATTAATTTGGACACTGTCCATCCTCAGAGTTTCTTACAAGCACAACCACTGCATCAATAATTAATATTAGCTCCTTTTAGTGTGCCCAGGTGAATAAAAACATGTTCCTCCCTTTCCACCTTAAGTCAGAAACAGATCCAATTTCCAAAACATCCATAGACTCCATTTATTTCATCAAACAGATGCACAGTGTTAATTACATACAGATACCATCTCTGACAGTTTGTGGTACAAGTGTACCATCATCAGGGAGAACAGTGCCCATTTGGAAAAACAATATCCAATAATATGCTGTTACTTACAAGGTTTTTCAGTCTGTAAATTGTAAATAATAGCTTATCATGGCAATTGGTTTTTAAAACTGGCACTGTTCTCCCTGAAGGTGGTACACTTGTACCGCAACCTGTCAGAGATGTGCCTTTAATACCAGGGTGCTCACAAAATCTTCTGTCGAAGTAGCTTGTTTCCTTCCTGGTTGGGCTAAGGACTTATCAGCACCCCTGTATATAGTTAACTTTGCACATTTTGTTGGTGAAATAAAGCGAGTACATTGATTTATAAAATGCACACAATACAAAACTTTAAAATTCCAAAACATGTTTGAAGAAAACTCCAGACAATGTACAATGTCCAAAATACATCTGTCATTACACACTACCCTTATGAACATTCAGGCTTAGCTTAAAACAAAATAAAATACACAAAAGAACAGTCTGTGTTCAACAAATGGAATATTTCATGTAGGAAACCACACACCTCTAAACGGCCTTGATCAAGACGTCATATTACAACAATTTAATATGCTACACAGTAAATTTTGTGCATATCGTGGGATGAGAGCATAAAGGTACTGTCCACCCTGAGGGTCATTTATGATGATACTAATATCGTAACACAGATAGAGTAGTAGGTACAGTGCCTTCCTAGAGGCTGGATGGTCTGAGGATCAAATCCCGGTGGAAGCAAGCCCCAAGGCTCACCCAGCCTCCCGTACATTGGGTAACATGTCTTCCCCAGGGATAAAGCATGCAAAGCATGGTGCTGACCACCCACCTCCTTCTAATGCCAAGTTTCCAAGTTTTAAGTGACCTGGAGCTACACCTTTGCCTCCCCTGTGCCTGCACAGATATGTCATGGGGTGACCTTTACCTCTACTAGTACCATAACAATAACACAGAGCCATATTTTAGTACAGTAAAGCACATTATTAAGTACAGTGCTGCTGTTAATATCAAAATCAGTGCATACATATACACACACACACACACACATGACTCGACAAATAAAAGATCAGTCTTCTCCTTACAGCTGAAGCACTTCATGTGGAAAAAGTATGTTCTTCATCAGAATTATGTCACATTACCTCAGATTAACACCATTTCCTCAATCTTCCCCTCCATCCGTAAAGTTCATGATGTGTTCCGAGGCACAAAAATACTGTGTACTTTCAGAATACAAGACATGTTCAAAAAACAACTGACCTTTCACTATAAAGAATTTATTGCTCATTTTACAACATTTTAAGCACTGTTGCCTTCAAAGTAGTCCCCTATACTGGTGCTACACCGTTCCCAACATTTCTTCCATTGTTGGAATGCTTCCTGGAACGCCCTTTCTGTGATGGCGTGCAGTCTTCTTATCGCATTTGCCTGAATCTCCTCTATGGTTTGGAAACAACATCCTTTCAAAGTGGTTTTAAGTTTGGGAAACAGAAAAAAGTCTGCTGGGGCTAAGGCCAGAGAATAGGGTGGATGGGGCAAAATGGATGTCTGATGTTTTGCCAGATAACTGCCGATGACGAGCGACAAGTGAGCCGGCACATTGTCGTGGTGTAATATACAAGTCTGGTTTTCCCACAATTCAAGCCTCTTCCTGCGCACAGCATCCCTCAAACGCGCTAAAACTTCCTGATAAAACTGTTTGTTTACCATCTGACCACATGGTACAAATTCATGATGGACAATGCCTTTCCAATCATATAACACAACCAACATCGCCTTGATCTTTGACCGACCCTTTCCCCATCCACTGCAATGATTGCATCTTGGTCTCAACATCACACCCATAAACCCACGTCTCATCTCCTGTTATGATTTTCTTAAGAAAGTTTTCATTACCATTTGCATTGGCAAGCAGTTCCTAACTGATTTCAACACGGTTCTCTTTCTGATCGTCAGTCAACAAATGTGCCATGAATTCTGCACTGACGTGACACATCTGAAGTTTTTCAGTCAAAATTTGATGGCAAGATCCTATGCTGATGCCCACTTTGTCAGCAACTTCTCGGACAGTTAAACAACAATTTCCACGAATCACAGCATGAACTCTCTCAACATGGTCATCGCCTGTTGATGTGGAAGGTCGTTCAGGTCTGGGATCTTCACTGACCCGACATTCTGCCCTCTTTAAAATGCTTCAACCACCCATAGCACTGCATTCAGCTCATACAGTCCTCCTCATATGCTTGGTTAAGCAAGTGAAATGTCTTTGTAAAATTTTTACCAAGTTTGCAGCAAAATTTCACACACACACACACACACACACACACACACGTTGTTCTTCAAGCTCTTTCATTGTCACTTTGTCACTAATCCGACAAACAGCTTGTGCATGTGCTCAGTTCAGCCAATGCAGCTCGATGACTAATGCTCATAGCGAAATGGGGCAAATGGCAGTTTGCTGTCAAAACCTGCCGCTAGGTGCACTCAGTAGCCACAGCACACCCTCAATGCTGGTTGGCGCGCTATTTATAAAGTTTGGTCTTTTTTTGAACACGCCTCATATATTAGTGATAATACTCCACAACAATATAATGGAGGCACATTTTGGTGCAGCAACACATGCAGGCAAATACAGTGCTGCAGTTAGTATCGCATTCAGTGCACACACACAAAAACAGAGGACACAAATGATTACTCTGAATATTGATAGTTTCCATCATATTCAGTAACAGCTCACAATGTGCTTGAGAGTTCTCTGTGGCTGTACAAATTTACATACATTTGGTACACATATTTCTGCTTACATCATAACAAGGCTGCCAACTTCTATCTTCAACCCTCACTTTGCTAGAACTCTGTTCATCTTCATTTCTATTGTCCTGCAAGTCTTCTTGGTCAGCCAAGGCCTGAAGTGCCGTATTCAGACTTCATGCCACATTAAATCAAGACATTTATTCTTAACAGTATGGAGGTATTTCACAGCTTATTATAATTGAAGTTAACTATTATGACAACTGCTAAGGAAAAAAAACATATTAACATATATATTCTCTTCTTATTGCCTAAATTATATTTCTTGTGCAGGACAGCTACATACAAATACCTCAACAATGATTGGTAAGTCAGTAAACCAATATTACAAATTAAACTTCACTAATTTAAAATAGAAGTAATATGGAACATTTTGCAATTTACCATCTTCCCTGATGCACTGTAAAGGGGCATGATTGGTAAGAAAACAAAACTTGAGGTGAGAAAAATATGGGCTACTGGTACTACAATGCATGAGTTACATTTCATTCCCTTTAAGTCACATAAGTAATAAGGTCATACACTAAGTTGCACGATTCTAAGGTAAATGAAACACTGAAACTAAAAATAAATACATAAAAAAAAGATAAATTTATATTGTGATTCTGAGGGTCATAATACAGTGTACCTGCAAACATGGTTACCATTCTGGAGGATCCAGATGCTCCATTAAAAACAATGACCACCCATGAATAATCCTACAAGCCAACCTAGAGGGCTGAAGAAAACCATGTCAGTCAGCACAGTCATCTTTAGGGCGAGATCTAAACGCAGAACCTCCCAATTATGAAGCAGGATTATGTGACACCTGGCATTAGCAGTGGACCCAACATAAAATAAATTGGCATCCCAATGAGTCTGCAGCAATTATATTGAAGATATTGCACCAGATACTGCACTAGAATACGCATACATACAGTCAGATTAACCCTTTAAAGACGAAGCACAGAATCCTCTATTTAAAGACCCAGTTCATACTGGGCAGTAAACACCGTGCATCTTGGTTTTAAAAACCAATCAGTTTTTGTTGTATGGGACAGAAGTCACTGTTTGTTCTGAGATAAATACAAAACAAATAAATGCAATGTGGGTGGAATGTACAATTCCTAAATGTGAAATCTGTTGGTGCACGAAACCAGTAGGCTTTAAAAGGTTAAACACAGCTTGCACCATCTCAATTCATCAGTACCCAGGATGGTGCCTAGCAGCAGTAAGAAGAGAAATGAAACCCAAAAAATCTGCTAATAACACCTTGCGGCTAATCTACGTGGAAACTTCAGGTAAAATGTCTTGAAGAAAGAAAGGTGGGTCATCCTTTAGGACAGAATGTGGCAAGAAGAAGCACACACTGCATAAACAGGGAAACCTCTATCCATTGTTTCCCTATGCATTGTTCTCCCACCTTATGGTCCCTGAAAATTTCCCATACAAACAATGTATAATTATTAGTTCATTAGATGCATCATTCCTAAAGGAGTGATTTTACTGCATCTCTTTTGCATAATTCTCTCTGTTGACCCATAATATTTCCTGAATAACCATTCTGAGAGGAAAAACAGCAAAAGTAACATAACGTTAATGGTTATAAAACTGGAACTCTGTATAAAATATCCAGTTAAAGTTACCCCTGCAACAGACCACAAGGCCCCAGAAGCGGAGTAGAGGTACAGCTCTACTCTTTCTTGAACCCCAACACTAGATCAGGTGGGTTGTCAACACCACGCCTCAGCCACTTTACCCCAGGAAGAGACCCAGCCCCTACTGTACGAGAGGCTGGGTGGGCCCCACGGCCACTCTGGACAGGTGTGAAAAATCTTGCCCCCAGGATTCGATCCCCAGAATACAAAATGAGATTATATTTGATAACTGATACATATTGTGACTAGATGTTTCAGCTCATAAACAGCCAAAAACTCACTTCCAGACATTTATCAATATAATATCTATGTACAAGTGTCTGGAATTGACTTGAAAATGGCTACTTACTAGCCAAAACCAGCAGTCACAGCACATGTATCAGTTATCAAATATGATTTAAATATTCCCAGCTTGGAATTGGTACTGTTCTGTCTGAAACTTAATGTTTCAGCTAAACAGCTGTCAATTACAGATTTCTTGTTAATTAATTGATTGGCACACAGGAGTTAAAACATAAATTACTATATTGCATGCCTAAGTGGAAAATGAACCCTTTTCAAATTCTACTGTTATTTGCTTCATGTTTCTCACACATTTAATGCTTGCCTGCAACGTCATTTACCATATTCATCCACCTTCCCCATTTCCCCACCAGAAAAACTGGATACAGATATTTCACTTTACACTAATACTGCAATGAATGACACATATTTCTTTCATGATATTATAAGAACTGCTGTTACACTGTATGTCCAGTCCTGTTCCAGTGGAAGTGATAAAGAAGCTTCCTTCCTTGTAATGTTCTTCAAAAAATCTCAACGTCCAATTCACATACATCTTATTATATGACACTGCCTCATACCTAAATGTGAAGCAGGACATGCCAGTTTATAGTCATATGAACATAAAACGTCACATAAACAAACTGGTTTAATAATAATGCTGCGACATTGGTGGCTGCATGCAAACAGATATTGGTACACAATTTACGAGCACATAAATAAGAAGCTGCTTACTGAAGCAGTGCTTCTAGAGTGAAGGGAAAGCTACCCACCTTCTCCTGCAATCGTGTGCACACCTCCTTCAGCATGTTCTTCAATATTGCAGGCTGGTTGTCCTGGTTCTGCAACACAAACAACCTCATTAGCCTTTAGGCTACTAATGGGTACTTTTGGTCGAGTGGCCAGTTCATTTGAATTCTGCCAATGTGTACTTTTAGTAGAGGTAAAAGTGTCAACACTGAAGGCCCAATTTGTGTCTCTGTCTTTACATTGTGGCAACACTGAAAACACTTTTCAACATCTGTGGACTAATATCTTTCTAAGAATACTTTGTCAACCCAACCTTAGGCCCTTATTAGCCTTCAGTGCCTAAGTGCCATAAGCTCTTAAGATTCTCTGCACAGGTATGTTATTCTTGCATTTAGCAAGTGGAATGTTTAGGTCATAAAACCTCTTGGGTTCACCTAGCACCCGGACAGAGGCTGTAAAAGGGACAGGCAAGTTTTCCATTCACTGACTTGCAGATAATCGTTTGAATACAGTTGAGAGTTTGCTGTTGAAGGTGGTGGCTGTGTTTTTCTTGTTTACAAAATGGAACGTAGTGAGTCTTCATGTGCTAAACGGCCTCGTCAGCTGTCTCTGAACCAAATATGGGAAGTCGTTATGGATTCCGACAGCAACGAGGAATAGTACGACACATCTGGTACGGAAGATGAAGAAATGGAGCCACGCCCGTCGCGAAAATCTCACCTTTCACAGGCTGTGTCCAGCTCAGACTTTTCCGCGAGCACTTCTGAGGACGACGATGTTGTTGAGAATGTGGCATGTCAACAGCCACAATCCATGCAGTGGACACTGTCCCCTTACCCCCCCGAATGCATGTATTGCACCCAT
>Ga0209737_10004123_pt1 | contig 10214 bp, 7 predicted proteins | sample TergutCu122P3_FD_187284 | JGI IMG/M metagenome (GOLD analysis project Ga0209737, IMG submission 187284) | Cubitermes ugandensis P3 segment gut microbial communities from Kakamega Forest, Kenya - Cu122 P3 (SPAdes) (version 2) | ecosystem: Host-associated > Arthropoda: Insects > Digestive system >...
CATGTTATTTGACTTGCCTGTTTATCCGCCGTCGGCGATGTTGGATAGGTTTCCGGAGGCGCCGATTGTTGTTACTGTTGACCCCGATGTTAACAAACGCGTTGTTCAGGATTACTTATTGGAAGAGTTGGATATTCCGAGGGAGCGGATTGTAAATTACGAAACTTATGAAGAAAGGATTTCGTGCTGGTATATAGAAAATCATGCGGTAATATGTGGAACTGAATTAGCGTTATGTTGTGGTGTCGGTATTTCCAATCGTTCTCCTGTCGTGTATTTTGATGAGAGCGATACACCTGAACAAAAGGTAGATAAATACCTTAATTTCAGGGCGAAATTAAGAGAATCTATAAAGAACGGTGAACCTTGTGCCTGCAGCGAATGTCTGCTGTTAGAAAGACGTTTTTATCGAGACAATAAAAAATTAAGCAGAGTGCTGCCGTATTTTAATCATATTTGCAATTTGAAGTGTCTTAATTGTTACCAACGAAAACATATAGAAGAGAAAGAGAAATATAGCGTTATTGATTTTGAAAAACAAATTGAGATAATTGAAACAATGCGTAAGGAGAATATTGTTGATAATAAAACAGAGTTTTCGTATTCGAGGGGGGAGATATCCATTCACCCTGAAAGGAGAATGTTGTTACAGATTGCTGGAAATAGCAGATGCTTGTTTCATAGTAATTGTGTAGTTTATGACGATGTTTTCTATGAACATTTGCAAAGTGGAGAAAGTACTATTATCTGCTCGCTTGATGCAGGAACGCGGGAAACATATAAGAAAATCAAGGGCGCTGACTGCTTAGACGAAGTTTGCAAAAATTTAAAAAAATACTCAGAATTTGCTAAGATAAACCTGAAATATATCTTTTTTGAAGGCATAAACGATAATGAAGAAGATGTGGATGGTTTTATTCGTATTGCTTCAGAATTACTTCCTGATGCTATTATAATTACCAGAGATTGTACAGATACGAAAAATTTTTCCGAAAAGTGTTTCTACTTGTCGTCAAAAATAGTGCGCAAGACAGATAATCTTGGCTTGAAATGCCATTTACCGATTATTTACTTCACTAATGACGAACAAGAAAAAATCAAAAATCTAGCCAAAAATTTTAAGGAGATATAAATGAAGCCAAAAGTAATTTTTTACGGCGCAGGAAAATACGCGCAAGAACATTTTGAAGATTTTCGTAAAAAATACGAACCACTGTGCTTTTGCGACAAAAGTGTGAAAAATTTCACAGAGGGGGGGGCAAATGTTATTTGATTTGCCTGTTTATCCGCCGTCGGCGATGTTGGAAAGGTATCCGGAGGCGCCGATTGTTGTTACTGTTGACCCATCTGCAAATAAACGCGTGATTCAGGACTATTTAACGGAGGAATTGAATATTTCGAGGGAACGGATTGTAAATTATGAAGTTTATGAAAAAATTCGCTCTTGTTGGCATGCAGACCATTTTGCAATGTTAGAAGAAAATTGCTGGAAGCTTTGTTGTCAAGTCACAATTAACAATCAGTTGCCGACAATTTACTTTGATAAAAGCGATACACCAAAAGTAAAAGTTGAGAAATTGATTGAGTTGAGAAACAATATAAAAAATGCGTTAAAAACGGGCGAATCTTGCGCCTGCGACGGTTGCCCAAATATTGAGATGCGATGGACTCGGGAAGCTACGCAACTTATTCAGTTTTATCCTGCTTTTTATAAATCTATTTGCAACTTGAAATGTATTTATTGCGGTCAACCAAAGATGCGTGAATCATATTCTGACTTTGATGCTGATGATGTTCCGCCGATACTTCAAGAATTAAAAGACGAAAATGTGATTGATGGAAATACTTATTTTCGATTTGCAAACGGCGAAATTTCTATCATTCCGGGAAGAGAAAAAATGTTATCAATGTTAAACGGTACAAAAACTGTAATACTTAGTAATTGTGTCCTTTATGATGAGATTTTAGCACAACATCTTAAATACGGGAGAAGTTTTCTTCTTTGTTCTTTGGATGCGGGAACTCGTGAAACTTACAAAAAAATTAAAGGTGCGGATAAATTTGACAATGTGTGTGCGAATTTGAAAAAATATTCACAAATTACTGATATTCAACTGAAATATATTTTTTTGGAGGGTATAAACGACAGTGATGAAGATGTTAGCGGCTTTATTAATTTCGCACTTGAATTGAAACCCGAAACTGTAAAAATGTCAAAAGATTTTAGAGCTAAAACTAATTACAATAACAACACACTCAAACAAAGCGCAAAAATAATTAGCGAAATGAATAAGTGCGGAATTAAAACTCAATTTTCTGACAGCACTTATAATAAAGAAGAAAAAGAACAAATAGAGTTTTTTGTTTCGGAATTAAAACAACAAATGCAAGGGAATAGTAATGTCTAAATACATTTTCTACGGTGCAGGACAATATGCACAATATAACATTGCAAAATGGCTCGATGAAGGAATTGAACCGTTATGCTTCGCTGACAAAGACACAAGAATTCACCACACGATGTTTTCTCCTAATCACGGGGGCGGGTGGGAGATTTTGTCACTTGAAGAAGCATTAGCGCGGTTTACCGATGCTAAGATATTTATATCAGTGCAAGGCAGAAACTGGGAGAGTGTGCGTGATTATTTGGTTGAAAAAGGTGTTGCGGCAGAAAAAATACACATTCCCGACAATATGGCTTATTATAAATCTTGTTGGAAATGTAGCCACATGCTTCTTACTTCTGTTGATGGTATGAGACATTGCACTTACTCAAAACTGCCTATTACAAAATATTCTAAGCCTTTAAATTCGGTCAAAGATTTAGACGAACTCGAAGATGTTTTACGAGATACATACGCCCGGTTTCGCGAAAATATAAATGCAGAAATCGAAAGACGCATGTCTGGTAAAATGCCCTCTTGCGGCGATTGTTTCAATTGGAGAGAAGGACTTTATCCCAAAGAATCTGAGCAACAGTATATTTCAATTGCCTTTTTATCTAAGAACAGTGCCTGTAATTTTAACTGTTGTTACTGCACGAACCATCCTAAGTTTTCCAAAAAACAACAACAAAACACTCTCAATTTTTCGTATTTGGATTTTTTGACAGCCGGTCTTAAAGCAATCAAAGGACCAAACATGGTATTTAGATTTGGTTATAGCGAATTAACGCTTGACCCTGATTTCGATGAAATTTTAGATGTATTAAAGAAAAACGATGTAAATCTTTATGTTGATACATCTGCATTTTTATACAAAGAGAGCATATCTGAATTTTTAGCAACGGGAAGAATGAGAGAATTCAGACATTCAATGGACGCAGGGACAAGAGAAACATTCAAGAAAATTAAAGGCGTTGACGGGTTTGACAGAGTTGTAGAAAATATGAAACGCTACAGCAAGTCAGACATTAACAAAGTTACCAAGTTGAAATACATAATTTGCCCTGAAATGAACGATAATGTCGAAGAATTTTCAGCGTTTTTGGACATTTGTGAAGGGATTACCAACAAAATAGAAATTTCTTCCGACCATCGTTTAAGTCCTACCCCTCCCCGAAACATTGAAATGATTCATTTATTTGAACAAATGGCTATCGAAAGAGGATTTAATGTGCAAATCTGGTATGAGTGTTTGTATAAAGACGGATATCGTTCCAATTTAGTTAATAACGATTTATGATATAAGGAGAATGTTTGTATGAAAACTATCGATTTATCAAAAATAAACCTAAACATATCAGAGAACGACAAAAAACGCCCGATGATTTTCTATGCGGCGGGAAGATTTGCTAAAGCGAATATAGAAATATTGCGCGAAAACGGGATTGTTCCCGTGTGTTTTGCCGATAAAGACGAAACGAAACACGGAACCGTTTTTTGCGGTTATAAAATTTGTTCGCTTGAAACGGCATTAAAGCGTTATCCCGATGCTTTGGTGGTGCTGACATACGGAAAAAGAAATTTGACTCCTCTTGTTAGAGAAATGGCGCAAATAGTTGACTCCGAACTTTTGCGGTTCCCTTACGATACTTACTACGGATTGGGCTGTGATTTTTTAGGCACAAATATCACTCTTTTTTACAATGGCACGGTAGGTTGTTGCTACGGAAATCGTTTTGTTGTGCCAAATGTAAGTTTTGCCGACCCGCTTGATGTTTTATTGCCGGCGCATCCGAATTACAGCGAAAAAATAATTCAAAAAATTATTGCGGGAGAAGAACAGTCTTGCACAGGTTGCAAAGAGTTGAAGGAAGGATTTTGGGAAATAAAACCGCGAGTTAATTGTTTTGTTTTCACAAGTACTTTAAAAGGTGCGAAGTGTAATTATGATTGCCCTGAATGTTCACACGGACTAAAATTTAAAGAAAAACCTCAAATTGACGACCAAAATAGTTTAGTTGCCTCAGAGATTTTGCAGTATTTTTATGACAATTACAAAAATCTCAATATAAGAGTGGATAAAATGGGCGTTTATTGTTCATTGGCTATCGCAGAGCCGGTTCTTTTACCTGATTTAAACAGAATATTAGAAATTACGGACAAGAGCAACAATTTGCTGATTCCGTCGCTTACTACTAACGGTTCTGTTTATAGTGAACGATGGGTAAAATCAATGGTGAAAAATCCTAAGAGTTTTTTGATATGCGATATATCTGCCGGAACTGTTGAATCTTACAAAAAATTGAAAGGTGTTACTTGCCTTGACCGTGTGGCAGACAATTTGGAGAAGTATGTTAAAGCTGCCCTTAACCCCGTTCAGGTACGTGTCAAATTTACATTTTTTGAAGGTATAAACGATAACTTTGATGATGTAAACGGCTTTTTAGAAATTGTGAAACGCCTGCGTTGCAAAGCTGAAATATCAAACAATATGTATGCGAAGTTAAAAATAACAGATAAAATCGGTGAGCTGTATAAATATATGGTCGATGAGTTGAACCGCAACAATATCGTTTGGGAAAATAATGTTTGTCAAAGAATTGCATTTGAAAGGTAATTTTATGGGAAATAAAACATTGCATTATTCTTGTGCTTTACCAACGAAGAATATTTCACCAAAAACTGTTGATGAAATATTAAATATGTCGTTTGGGTATGTGATTAAAAATCTTGCAGATATAACTTCGACAGGTGCTTATCTCTACTGTGATGCATTATCTAAATACTTGGATGCCGAGTCAATCATGAGGCAATCTTCTCTGAACAATGTAAATTTATCAGATTACAATACATTGGTAGTTGATGACATTGTTCATATTTCCGGATACTATAATACATTAAGTAAATACTATGATGTATTAACGAAGAATAAAAACTTGAAGGTAGTTCCAATGAGTTTCGGCATTTGGCACGATTATGAATTAACCGAGCGTGATGTCTTAATCCTTAAAATGATGTCGGAGAGAGCAGAAATTGGTTGTCGGAATGAATTGATTGCAGATATTCTTAATAAAAAAGGAATTAAAAATATTCGAGTTATTGGTTGCCCGTCAATGTTTTATCACATGGACAGAAATTTCAAAATAACAAATAAAAACGAATTGCGAAAGGTTAATTTTAATGCTTATGTATCACCTGTAAAATTCGGCAAAGCGACAACTAAATTTATGGACTATGTTTTAAGGGAGGCAAGTAGATACGATTCCGTTTTTACTTTGCAAGAAAATGTCATTTCCGAACTTTTTGATTATTTACCAATCAGCGACTCTTGGTTTGTAAAAATGCCCAAATATAAAGATAAATATTTTCAATATTTAAAGCGTTGCGGGAAATATTTTTACAATGTGCATGATTGGATACACGGATTGAGCGATTGCGATTTTTCGCTTGCGAGAAAACTTCACGGTAGTATTGCGGCGATTTTAGCCGGAGTTCCGACTTTTTGTGTAGCGGCAGACAAATTGAGAGTGGCTGGCACTTATGAGTTTTATAAAATACCTTTCATTAATTATTACGATTTTGACCACGACAAGCCGATTGAACATTATTACGAACTCGCAGATTATACGGAGTTTAATAAAAACTATGCAACGAAATTCGATACTTTTGTGGATTTTTGCCATAAAAATGGGGTAGCGCTTAAAATAGATAATTCGAAAGTGAAAAAATATGATTAAAGGAACTAACATGCTTAACAAAACCAACGATAACTGCCGCTCCTTAAACAACAATCTCATCGTTTGGGGAGTTTCCGCTTACTTGGGCAGGACTTTGAAAATGTTCAAGGCAAACGGAATCGAACCCGTCTGCCTGACTGATAACGACCGCGAAAAATGGGGGTACAAATATTTCGGCGTTGAGTGTGAGAGACCCGTTGATGCCATTAAAAAATATCCTGGTGCCGTTTTTTATATCGTGCCAAATGATGTGTCGAATATTTCCGCTCAACTTGTCGATGAATTTGGAATTTCACCGGAATGTATTTTGAATAGCGCGGATTTAGGGGAGCTCGATTTAGAAAATGCGGAGATTATTCGCCTTGATTATCAATTTATTCCTGAAGTAAATGATAAAAGATGTGAAATTGATAAATTCATGGAACTTGTAGAAGAAATCAAACCCGAATTTGTGTGTATATCTCATGATTTGCAATATGAGAAATTGCCTCAAGAAACTTATTTTGCCGCAAAACGTCTTATAAGACGATTAAAAAATGAAAACATAGTTTTTGAGATACAATCAAATCTCATAAAAGATAATTTGTATCCCAAGCCAAGAAAAACGCCGAAGGCGTTTGTGTTCACTTGTGCCTATAACGCCGAAAAAACCATTGCACGAACAATAGAAAGTGTTTTGAATCAAAGTTTTGAGGATTTTGAATATTATATTGTAAATAACGGCAGTACCGACTCAACGGGGAATATCATTCTGGATTATGCTGCTCATGACGCACGCGTGTATATGATTCAAATTAATCACAATGATTTACGAAACCATAAATCAATATGCCGTGTTTTAAGCAGAAGCAGCGGAGCAAAATATTTTACAAGATTAGATGCAGATGATGTAATGCATAAAGATTTCCTTGAAACCATGATAAATTACGCCGATGAAAATGATTGCGATATTGTCGCTTGCGGATACAATAAAATTGACGCGAGTACCGGCGCATTGCTCGCCGCAAAACAATCTGGCGAAAAATTTGTTGTCTCCGGAGATAAATTTCGTGATGATTTTGTTAAATATAGAGGATATACCATATATATATGGGCAAAACTCATAAATATTGATTTCTATAACCGGTTAATAGCAAAAATTCAAAATAATCAACACGAACAAATTTATTACACCACAGATAGTGATGGAGCGATGAAGTTAATAAAACAAACGAATCGCTTCGGCGTTGTCGGAAAACCGATGATTGATTATTACATTTATAAAAACGCACTATCTTTTAATTTAACTGAAAATATTTATGAAAGTCATATATTATTATATAAAAGTACTATTGCATTTATAAAATCATACGGAAAACTTTCTGCTCAAAATGAAAACTTTCTGCATTGTATTTATTTATCAATAATAGATGAACTTGCTGAAAACATTTTTAAACATCAAAAAATAACAGATAATGAAAGATATGAAATATTGTGTTCCGTTCTTACAAATTATTACACGAGGGAAGCATTTTATTTTATCGCCGCCCCAGGATTTAATAAATTAGCGGAACGAAAAAAATGGCTTGATGCTTTTGCGGAGAAAATAAAGAGTTGCGGCGGCGAAAACAAGGATTTTTCGGAGTTTTTACCGTTGATAGAAAACTTAAAACAGGCAGAAAAATATGCGAAAGCCCAAACCGTAATTTTTGAATCCGAATACGAAAAAATACTTTCGGAAATAAACTCTTCAGTGTACATTCGGCAGATTGAAGATATTAAAAATGTTTCACAAAACCGCCCCGTTATTTTATACGGTGCAGGTCAGGCGGTCGGAATAGTATTGGTTGTATGCAGAAAATACGGACTAAACATAACCGCACTTTGCGACAGCAATAAAACGGGAATCTATGAAAACGGCGGAGTTTCATTGCCGATAATATCGCCGAAAAAACTTGTCGAAAATTATGCAAATTCAAGTTTGATTGTAACATCTTGGAAATTTGAAAATGAAATACGGGAAAACTTAAAAACAATCGGGTTTGACAATAACAATATTTTCTCGTTTTGGTATCCTCAAAGAATAACGCCTGAAATTTTCAAAAGAGATTATTACGACGGATATAAATGGGCGTATGTTTTTTATGAGGACGATAAATCAAAGCAACTTGTCCTTGATAAAATCAATAATTATTTAACGTCTTCTCCGCTTAAACCAAACACTGTGAATGAAACATATTATGAAGATGTGATAAATCTGGGTGATGAAGAAGTTTTTTTGGACGGGGCTTATGACGAAGACATTGCAAAGAACATTGAAATTTTCACTAAAAAAGTTAGCGGTAAATATAAACACATTTATGTTTTCAAACCTGAAAACGAATCTTCGGAAGAATTGGGAAAATACTTAGATGAACATAGTAATATTGAAATATTTGATTTCGGACTTGGATCTAAAAACGATGTTAAAGCATTTTATTACGGTGGACTTTTATCGTCAGGGTTCGTATCGTGCAAATATTATGCGACAAACGGAACAAAGTTTACCGATGCTGAATTTAAGACAGAAGATAAAGATGTTTTTTCAATTGATATGTTGATAAAAGACGGAAAAATTAAACATGTACCAACATTTATAAAACTTGATGTTGAGGGTTGCGAAATAGGAACACTTAAAGGAGCAACAAATTTAATTCGACAATACAAGCCGAAACTTGCGATTTGTGCATATCATCAAGTGTCTGATATTTATGCGATTCCGCAAACGATTTTGAATATTCGAGGTGATTATAAATTTATTCTGCGACAGCACGATTATGGATATTATGAAACAGTGCTGTACGCTTATTGAGGAGGTCTTATGAGTGCCGTAAAACAAAGTTTTTACGATAAAAGCCGTCAACAATTATATAAAATTATCCCTTTGGATACGCCTCTTACCGTCGTTATTGAACCATCGTCTATCTGCGATTTGCGATGTAACTTTTGTGCTTTTTCATCTGAAACAGCTTTGAATAATCGCCAACATGTTATGAAAAACATGAGCAAAGAAACACTTGTGACAATCATTAAGCAATTAAAAGAATTTCCACAACAGATTAAAAGCATTTGCTTTACAGGATTGGGTGAACCCCTCATGAACCCCATGTTACCGGATATGATTAAATCTGTTAAAGAAAGCGGTGTTACGCAAAGAACTATGGTTATTACAAATGCTGTAAATTTGACACAAAGTAATAGCTTGGCTTTAATTAATTCCGGACTTGACAGTATAATAATATCCGTAAACGGATTAAATGCGGACGATTATGAAAAATTTGCCGGACGGCGTATTGACTATGATAAATATGTAAAACAAATAGCGTATTTATACGCCAATAAGGATAAATTGTTAATAAATGTAAAAATAAATAATCTATGCATAAATAATGATAACGACAGAAAGTATTTTTTTGATACTTTTGAAAATATTTGTGATAATATAAATATCGATACGATTTATAATGCCTTTAAAGATGTTCATTACGATGACAAACAATCAAAATATATTAGTAAACACCCGGATGTTAAAGTTAGCAGAAGTGTTTGTTCTCAACCGTTTTATAGATTATGCATATCCTCTCGGGGAAAAGTTAACTTCTGTAACCCTATAAGTGATTTTTGGTGTGACGAATTGAATATACACGAAAAACCTCTAACAGACATTTGGAACGGTAATTTTCACAAGCAATTACAATTAAACCAACTGCGTGGAGAACACCCCAAGTGTAAAAATTGCTTATGCAAGGACGAATTGGCATTTGATGAAGATAATCTTGACCCGTTTGCAGAAGATTTGTATAAAAAACTTAAAGAAAGTGAAAATTTACTATGACCCAAACCAAAACAATTCTCACAAAAGAAAACCGAATATCTCTGCAGCACCATTGCAAAAGTTAACGAATATATTATTGCGAAGCGGCAAATAGTATTTTATAGGCAGTATAAATCTTAATAAGGAGTAAATGCTATGTTAGAAGAAAAAGAAAAATATATAAATCCGTTTACCGACTTTGGCTTCAAGAAACTGTTCGGCACGGAAATGAACAAGGATTTGTTGATGGACTTCCTCAAC
>Ga0209737_10004124_pt1 | contig 10212 bp, 12 predicted proteins | sample TergutCu122P3_FD_187284 | JGI IMG/M metagenome (GOLD analysis project Ga0209737, IMG submission 187284) | Cubitermes ugandensis P3 segment gut microbial communities from Kakamega Forest, Kenya - Cu122 P3 (SPAdes) (version 2) | ecosystem: Host-associated > Arthropoda: Insects > Digestive system...
AGTGGTTGCAGCTGGACAGATACTCGACGGCTATCGTCGCTACCTGATCGCAGATCGGAACCACGCGCACCTTGGATCCTTTTCCCTTAAGGCGGAATGTCGCCGGCTTATCAAGGTACAGGTCGCTACAAGCGGCACCCGATATCTCAGAGACGCGGGATCCAGAGTCATACAGCAAGGCCAATAAAGCCAAGTCTCGGATATTGCACCTGGCGCTGTCAATGATAAGCCCGACGGCCTCAGGGCTCAGGAACCCTATCTCTTTTGTGGGCGACCGGGAGAGCTTTATCGCCCGGAGATCTGATGCCCACTCAAGATACGCCGGCTCCGTGAAGCTGACATAGCTTGCAAACGAGCGCAGGGCGCACAGCCGGACATTAACCGTAGCAGCACTCACACCACGGTCCTTTATCAGCCACAAGCAAAACGACTCGATCCTCTCCCTGCTTAGATCAAGGATCTGGATGGTATCGGGTGCGATCCCCATCTCATCAGAGAACCACCCCAGCAGCAACACAAAGGAATCCCTATAGCTCATGACGGTGTTGGAGCTGAGGTTTCTTCGCCTCGGTATGTAGTCGAGCAAGAAATCTCCCAGCAGCCGCGCAAACCCCTTCATGCCCCGTCACCTCCGAACACAATGCGGGAGACCTCTTGCTCGCAATCGATGAGGCTCTGGTGTGCGGATGGCAAAAACCGAAGGTAGTATTCTGTATCGTAGATATTGGCGTGACCCATGTAGGCAGACAGGTACGGAAGTGTGACATAGATGTCCTGCCCGCATTCGACCATGTTCTCCAAGACCCTTATGGCAAACGAGTGCCGGAGATCGTGAGTACGGATCGGGTTCCCAATCTGCGTGAGGATACCAGCTTTTCGGTATATCCCCCTTAACCGGTTTCCCATCGCAACCTTGTTGTGGTGCGCAACTGGGTTATTGCCGGGGAACAGCCAATCGCTGGGCCGGGCACCCACATAATGGAGCAGCAGATAGTCGGAGAGGTCGAAGGCAAGGCTTTGATGGATTGGGATGATACGTGACCTATCGTTTTTTGCATGAGCGATAAACAAAGCGCAGCGCTTTTCGTGGAAGTCTCCGACCTTGAGCGCTGCCGCCTCGCCGATCCTTATCCCTGTACACCAAAGGATCTTCAATACCATTACAGGCCACTGAAGGGTGCCCTTCTCTGCAACGGCGATTATATGGGCCATCTCGGACTCGCTCACAATGCGTGGGACGAAGTCTATGCGTGCCCTGACAAGACCTGGCGGAGGAACATATGCCTTAAGGCCAATACGGTTCAGATGCAGGCAGAACTGCCGCAGTACCACATACCGGCTCTGGCGTGTGCGATCTGATTCCTGCTGTCGCTTGGCAGATATCTCCTCTGCACGCTCTCTGTCGATCACATCGGGGATTAGCGGTAGCGTGTAGAGATACTCCGCCATGTGCCGAAGCGTCCTTTGGGAGCTTTCAGGCATAGCAAAGCCCAAGCTTTGTCTGAACGCCACGTAATTGTGCAGCAGGTCGGCGTAGGCACCTTTAAACCCGATTATCTTCGTCATCGCGGCACCTCCAAGGCCAAACAGCGCAGCGAGTCAACATCGATGGAGAGGTATCGACGGGTAACGTTTGTCGAGCTATGCCCCAGCACTGCAGATATCGTCGGGTAGGGTGTTTCAGCGAAAAGCATATTGGTGGCCGCAGAATGACGAAGGCTGTGGATGCCATGGTGTTTCCCTCTAATGTCGATACCTGCGTTCTTGAACGCACGCGTGATGCTCCTGTGAAACACATGGGAGGAATCGAAAGAGTGATAAGGGGCGTATGCTGTGATAAATACATGATCAGTATCAACAGATGGTCGCTCATCGTGCAGATAGTCAGCGAGAGACAGCCATACCTCTTCGGGCATGGGCAACACTTGGGCGATCCGTGTCTTGCTTTGAACAAACGACACCGTCTTTGCCCGCCAGTCGATATCTGCAATCCTTAAACCCTTGATGTCTCTTGCCCGCATACCAAGCACTGTGGCTAAAAGCAGGATGGCCCTGTCCCTCTTGGGACACCTTGACGACAAAGGGGTTTTCAACAAGTAAGACACTTCATCTGTCGTATAGGCCGAGGGAACCGAGGAGTGCTTATGTCCTGGTATAAGCGGCATAGCCGCGGCTAAAGCGGTGTCACACAGGTTATGTGCTGTCAGAAAACGGACGAAGTCCCGAACGATGTATAGCATGGAGGATCGGGTCTGTGGAGCATAGTTTGAGATGCGTTCTGTGAAGTGTCCGAGGGAAGATAGCTTGAGATGATGAGGGCTAGAGCCACCGCAAACCGTGCAGAAGTGTCTTACGGTGCAAAAGTATCCCTGACGAGTAATGGGCTTGAGCCCGCGTTTTTTCAGCTCTTTTTCATACAAATCGCAGGCATGCTCGAAACCTTTAGGGGCGACGAAGTGCTTCTTTGGCTCATGCTTAGGAAAACCACCTGTATCAGCAACCAACAGCAACCGTTCGATATGCCTTTTTTCTGCGCGATCCTGCTTCGTCAACTTGTCTTTGCAAAGGTTTGATTCTTTGAAGTAATGCAGCTCAACTTCGTGATCATAGTCGGTAAAATGCCTCTCTCTGAACCATTTCTGCAACCTCTTCCACGAGGCGACGTGGTGAGCAATACTCGATCTCGAGTACCCGTTTTTATGCAGGTGTTCGCGAGTGCGCTCGATTAACTGATTGAGTTCGTACATGACATCGTCCTTTCTATACTTGGATTGTAATGATGGCGACAACAAGCATAGAAAGTCTCTTTGTATTATGTGAAGTTGGCTAAGGAAAAACCCAAGGTCAGCGATGGTGCGCGCGTATCAACTTCACATAATGTATTGCTTCACATTTGACCGCCTCGTCTACAACTCCCATATAATCCATATCGAGGGAAAAGAGTCAATGAGGAAAAAGGTCAGCAGGCTTTAGTCGGACAGGGCGGCCGGGAGGCCGGCCGCCCTATACCGGTTTGGCGTGGAATGTCGTACTTGCAATTACATAGTGCTGTACCAGCGTTATGTGGAACAGTGTACCGATGAACAATGGAACGGTGGGCTTGCTGGCGCGCAATAATCAGCAATCAAAGCAAAATTTGAGGAAATCAATTCCACGCTGTTGAAAAACTGGGAAGGCGTGGGCGCTGATGCTTACAAGTATGAAACCGATCACATACTTGAGAAAATCGGCAGCATCAAAGATATTCTCGATGCCATTAATAACAGCGCCGTCAAGGATATCAAGGATAACTATATGGCACTCGACGATGAACTTGGCGAGTTCAACAGAAACCCCACAACTGAAGAAGGAGCTGCTGACCAATGATGCAGCAACAAATTCCACCCCAGTTTTATGATACTAGAAACGTGGGCAATCCCACCATCAGCTCTGCCGTTACTCCAGCAACAAGGGAAGAGCAAAGGCGGGAGCTGAGGGAACTGGTTGTGCTGAGCGAAGATTCGAAAGAGTCTATCTATTACTTGGTCTTCTCGAAGCAAGACCAGGATGATAGCGCTTAAGGTTGTGCATAGAAAGCATCAAACTGTTTCTCCAACATGGCTACTGCAAATAACGATTATGACAAAAAGATCTTTTCTATCCTGGGCACCATTTCAGATTTGCTGAATTTTTCAGTATTAAAAGATACGGTGAAATAGCTCTCGTAGAACGAAATAATTAAGGTATAGAATGATATACGCTCCGGCATCTTTTCTAGGGCTAGAGTTTTGCTGACATAGTACGAATCCTGTTCCAATGTTAAGTTCATATCGTAAATCGAAATACTATAAGGTTCGTATTCTATTATCTCTGCAAACAATTCAACAAGATTCTCGTTGAAGTGCTCAGTGATAATAATGTCGGAATACTCGCTTTTCTCGGGTGAAAGGTCTGTCAGTATTACATGCTTGACATTTCTGTTTTTCACGGATTGAAAAATAGGGCTGTTGGCTTCAGCACCTTCGATTGCAATCCATAAGTATTCAGTATTAAATAACTGTAATAGCTGCATTATGACATCAGGCTTAGCATTATCAATTCCAAAATCACTATTAAAGTGCTTTGGGCCTTTAGCTTTCATATCTGCCATTTCGTCTTTAGTGAATTCAATTATTCTTTTGAAGCTAAACAGTTTAGTTTCCTTTTTATAGGATTTATTCTTTCCACACTTGGTATACCAGTCGAATTCCTTGTCGTAGTCTTTTTTCAGCATTACCACTCTTTTCTACGATGCCTACTATTTACTAATCTTGTGATGTTTTACATAGGCTGAGCTACAATTTTTGCAATGATACGCTCATTTGATAAGAGCGCTATCAATCCTTGGCACTATTTCTGATTGAGAGAATAGTTCGGTGTTGAAAAACACATAGAGATTCTTCTCACCAAAGTCAACAGAGACAATACACGCAGCAACTCCAGCCTGTATCAGCAGCGGGTTACTTTTGGCATGGTATAAAAACTGTGCAAATGGCAGATTGGTAGAACATATGATGAGCGTTTTTGGATGACTTTCAATTATCGCATCCAGTATTTCTGAGAAACCCTCATCAAAGTGCTCTTCGAAAACAATATCGACATTGGTCTCTGATGAAGGATTTGGCCATGAGATGTATTCGACACTTCTGCTTTGCAAGTTTTTAATTATGCAGCTATCTGTCCTTATGTCGATAAGCTCAACAATCAGACTTTTGGCTTCAAGCAGACTCAGGACTGATATGAGGTCACTCGACCTCAGCTTGTCATACTCATAACACAAACTTGCCTCTTCGTATCGTTTCTTTTTTGCCCACATGCTCACTCTTTTCTATTGAAAACACCCAATCCTATAGAAGTATACAAGCCAATTGGGATATGTCCCTTAGGAATAAAGAGCCAGGGGATGCTTCCTTTCCATTCTTTACCCAATTTTGGTACATGCATATGCCAGAAATTCGCAAGTTTTAGGGGGTTTACTCCTTCTTTTAGTCCAATTATCTTTAGATCAGAATCTAGCCTGAAAACTTTTCCAATCTTTATTAATGTGCCCCCACCCACATTTACTCCCACTTCTGTACGAGGAAGTATGCCCTTTGGAAAATCCTTTGCCTTGAAGAGCTTGTTCGTTACACTGTCGGGAGATAGCATTTTTATTGTTTTAGCTTTGTTAATATACTTGCCTCCACGTATTCCTGGGGTTACTCCTAATCTTGCAATAAGCCTAAACCCACTACTGATAACCATTGATGCGCCCGCCATAATACCGCCAAGCATAAAACCGCTGGCAAAACCATCCCCAAAAGCACTCAGGGCCTTTTTCAATGCTGTTCCTAGGTCTTCTCCATTGATAATTGAACCGATTAATGATATTCCGGCGCTTATTCCTCCTGATATCAATCCTGCGACGATAGCCATTTTCAAACCAGCTAATAAGGCAGCTAAAAAGGCTCCTCCCGTGGCGAATGTAATTAATGCTCCAATCAGGATTACAGCGAGCCCGACCAGTATTTCTACCCAATGCTCTTTACACCACTGGCCAACAGGCACGAGTACATTGTCGTAGAATTTCTCCCAGAAATCCTTCTCGCAGTTAGGTTTAAGGTAGGAGTACGTGCTGTAGAAGTCGTTCTTGCGTTTATTGATGAGGCTTTCCACGTTGTTGTCGATCTGCACCACATCTGCAATAAAGGTCTCACTGTTTTGGTAGAACGCATCGAGAGAGGCTATCTTTTCTTCCTGTGTTTTCGTGGAGCTTTGTATGGATGAGATGACGTCTTCCAGATCACAGATGCTCTTGTTTATCGTCAGCGTCTTGTTTTTCAGAGTAGTGAGTTCTGACTTATAGTTGGATACGGATTGTTTGACCTCTTTGAGAAGGCCTGGCATCTGGTTTATCTGATTTGCATATAAAGCTATGGTCGCCATAGGTGTTGCCGTTTCTTTGGAAGTTTTGCTTATTTCGTATTACAAGTTTGACTGTCTGTTTGAAATACTGTTCGTGCGATTAGTTGATGAAACGTGTCATTCTCCCTGTTCATATTTTGCCAAACGCTCAAAATCCATACGAAAATCATTGTTGACCGCGAGCAACTCATCGAAACGTACAATGCGTTTCGATGCGGTATGTACGTCGCATTCCTTAGCCCATAAAAAGGGATACAAGTGAATGCCTTCACCTGGTTTTATACTTTTTACATAGTCTTCAAAGCCGCTCCACATAAACGATTGGTAAAAATCGCTGATGCTTTTTGTCGAAATCCACTCAATAAACCCCTCGTATGAGATCATTAAATCTTCCCAAACTAAGGCATCGGGAGAAAAATAGCTGATGCCATTTTCGGTAAGAGCATAAAGTCCACCAAATACATCATGTGCCACGGCATACCTGTTCTCACCAATGTACGATCTGAATGTATTGTTGAACAACAGCATATTTTCATACTTTGTCTCACCTGAACAAAGCAGCCTTAAAACACCATTCACCGTAATTATTGATGCGCTGTTTACGATGGTGTCTAACGTAGATTCATAATGGTCTTTATAGGTTTTTTCAAGAATCTCGATGCCATTGGGAGAACTAAGAAATCCCTTTTTGATACTATCCCAATTCAATGCCATGAATGTCACTCCTCATACTATGGTGTAATCACTATGTTAACTTTTGTTCCATCTGGATATGGGCGTAACTGATTTCCCATTGATGCACCTGAACCTGTGTTCTGTGATGGACTTATAGGTCTTACACTGGCACCTGAACCTCCTTCTTTAAACATTGCTGGTGGAAATTCATCCAAGTGTAACCCTGGAACTTTATCAATCCCGCTTAAAGAAGCTTGTCTGTTTCCTGCGGCACCAGCACGGTCAATTGTTAAAACATCAGGATGTCCGTCCGCAATTGCATCTTCCATGTGTTTTGCGGCTTCAGGGTACTTGCTTCTTGAAATACTACATTCCGTATTATGTACCAATACCCCAGAATACCCCACATGGTAGGTATGAAAGTCTGCTACCTGGAAGTTATACACAGCAACAGGAATCTCTAGCGTTTCGAAGCAGATGTTGTCAACTGGATAGGTCTTGGTATCAAAGCCGATGACCACGTCGCCCGTATGAAGCTCTCCGGCGCTGATGAAGCCTTTACCTGCTACGTAGAAGGGGTGATCCAAGGTGGTCGATATCAGCTCATCGTTTATTGAAAGGTGCACAAGTGAATGGGTTTCATGTATAAAGGTCTCTAGTACAAGATTCTGTAAGTTCTTAAACATTCACACCGCCACTTCATCCATCTTGTACTTCCAGCGATAGACAGTAGGCTCAACATTCACTTCCTCTATGTATTGATAGATCCTCTCTGCCATCTCATCTTTAGAAGACACCCGGATACCTCGAAGAAATACTCTTGCAAATTTCCCGAAGAAGCTTTCCACAAGGTTGAGCCATGAGCCATGCTTGGGCGTGAAGACAAACTCAAAACGCCCCGGCACCGTCTCCAGATACGCCCTTGTCTCTTTCGATGTATGTGCAGAATGATTGTCGAGTACGATGCGGATCCTTTTCGCCTCACTGTATTTTGAATCCAAGATCTTCAAGAAGTCGATGAAGTCTGAGCTTTTGTGGCTTTCTCTTACCAGTGGGATAACCTCACCACTTTTGAGATCCAGTGCACAAAGCAGCGACAAAGTTCCAAGCCTTTTGTATTCGTGGTCACGCCCGATGGAGGAATGCCCGGGTGCGGGCATAAGGTCTTTGGCGGTATTGGATAAAGCCTGGATACCGGGCTTCTCGTCATAGGACAAAACGGCAATACCGCTGTCTATGCTGCTCTCGAACTCTATCTCCAGCTGCTTGTATACCAGCAGCACCTCGCCCATCTTTTGGTCAAAGTCTGGGTCGCGCCGCTCAAGGTAGTAGCGTATCTTATGTGGTTTTATCTCAGCATCGTTTAGCACCGTCCATATCGTTGAGCCAGATGCCTTGGCTAAGGCAGGATACCCTACCTCTTTGCTTTTCTTTTGCACATGAGATGTAAGTAGTTTGATTGTCCAAAGCTCCTGGGCATAACCGAGGTCTTTGGGTTTTTGGCAGGCAAGCTGTCTTATCCAGGCCTTTCCCTCATCGTCTATGAGAGCAGGCCTGCCCGACCTGGCAAGGTCGCCAAGTGCTCCTTCAACACCCATGCTGTGAAACTTCTGGGCACAGTTTCTGACAGTGAGGCGGTTGACTTGAAGCCTTTCTGCAATCGAGGCATCAGTGTCGCCGCGCTCGCTGAACAGGAGTATTTTTGCTCGCTGTACACGCCTGGCCTCATCTGTCCTTGAGTTTGCCAATCCCTCTAACTTCTGCCTTTCCTCATCGGTGAGCATCACTGGTCTTACCTTGGTTCTGGGCATCTGTCCACACTCCTCTCATTTGGTGTGAACAGGATAACATATATCCGAATATTAATCTAGTTATTAATAGAATGTTGTACTAGTACAGTCTTTTCTGAAGTCTCAAAGGTGTCCGTGTTGGTGGAAGTTACCCTGTCCTCTGCTCGAATGTTTTCAATTGCGATGAAGCCAGAGGCAGTTAGTATCATGGTTCCCGCTACAAAGCAGGTCTTTTGCATAGGTTTCATTGTCATATAGGCACTTGTGCTGAATACCGCAAGTGCGCTTACTGAGAACTGGAAGATATTGTAGGCCTGATTGGAATGGAGCTCCTGATTAAGCAAGACCAGTTTGTTGTTTGGGTCAAACAGAGAGATGCCCAAGGCCAGCAAGTCAAAGCCTGCCATGCCAAGTGATATGATAGAAGATGAAATCGATATACCCTTTATTACAGAGAACACCTTGCATGAGGTGCCGAGCAGTTTTCCGAAGATCTGGCCACCGACACCCAATCCTCCAAACAAGGCTCCTGTCAAAGCTCCGGTGAAAGCGCCTTCTTCAAAACCCTCCCAGAAGGAGCCTCCCATGGCAACACTTGATAATCCACCAAGCACCCCTCCAACGACTGCGCCTATGAGTATTCCTTTGGCGATACCTATAAGCAGAGCGACCAGAAACCCGCTTGCCATCCCGGCTGTCACTATCAGCAGTGCAATCGCTGCTATTACCAGCACTATGGTGACAATAAGCTTCCAGTGCTCCTTGCACCACTGGCCAACGGCAGCCATTCCGTCACAGAACTTCTCCCAGACATTCTTCTCACAGTTTGGCTTTAAGTAGGAATACGTGCTGTAGAAGTCGTTCTTGCGCTTATTGATGAGGCTTGCCACATTGTTGTCGATGGATACCACATCTGCAATAAAGGTCTCACTGTTTTGGTAAAACGCATCGAGGGAGGCTATCTTTTCTTCCTGTGTTTTCGTTGAGCTTTGTATGGATGAGATGACGTCTTCCAGGTTACAGATGCTCTTGTTTATCGTCAGCGTCTTGTTTTTCAGAGTAGTGAGTTCTGACTTATAGTTGGATACGGATTGTTTGACCTCTTTGAGAAGTCCCGGCATCTGGTTTATCTGATTTGCATAGAGTGCTATGGTCGCCATGGGTATTACCTTTTCTCAGCAGGTCTTCTGTCTTGTGCAAACTACAGTGCTTCGTCCATCTTTCTCTTGTAGTACTCCATGTCAAGCGAGGCGTTCGTCTTTACTTTTTTCCACTCCGCAAGGTTTGACTCTGTGGCCTTGATGCTGTTGTCTATATCCTGTAGATCTGATTTGGCATTACGCAGTTGGTTTTTCAAGTCGGTGATCCTTGTGTCTAAAGCGGCCTTCTTCTTCTTGAGGTCTTCGAGGATGCTGCTCAGTATGCGTTTTGTATTCGCCGTCTCACTGCCGTAAACATCGCTCAGGTTTTTATTCTCAACAGTACTGGATTTGGCCATGGTGCTGAAATTTATGGCCGCCTGGTCGGTCTTGTTGGAAACATCGAGGATCTTTTGATTCAGGCTCTCGTCACATTTGATTATCTGTTCCATTTGGTCTAAGGCGGCCTGGTTGTTTTTTATGTCAGTCTCAAGCTGGTTGATCTGATTGTTCTTTTGCTGACGCTGGGTCTTTAAGTTTCCTATTCTATTTTCGCAGGTGGTGATCTCGGAACAGGCGTTGTAGTATCTGCTTTTGGCATTATTGTAGTAATACTCGTAATCCATAGCTGTCCTCCCTTACGCCATCTGTCCGGTCAGATTGCAGGCTGCTGCCTGTTGTATGTG
>Ga0209737_10004125_pt1 | contig 10207 bp, 12 predicted proteins | sample TergutCu122P3_FD_187284 | JGI IMG/M metagenome (GOLD analysis project Ga0209737, IMG submission 187284) | Cubitermes ugandensis P3 segment gut microbial communities from Kakamega Forest, Kenya - Cu122 P3 (SPAdes) (version 2) | ecosystem: Host-associated > Arthropoda: Insects > Digestive system...
TAAACAGGTAACCGACTGACATACATATGCCCCTCTGCCATTTAGGCGTCCGGTGGCATCGTACAAAATGCCATCAGGGGTACGCACAAATCGCAGTAAAGTACGCTTGACTCCGCTTTGACGACAAGCTATACAGCTGCGAATGGGAAAGACTTTAGTATTCATCACCCGATGACTCACCCCGTCTACGAGCTCCGCTCTTTTTCTTACCCTTCTTCTTGTCACTGCCGTAACCATAGGGCATAATATCTTCGGCAAACCGTAGTACCGAATTTTCACTCCCAGCTCTAAACGCCTCCAGCTCGGTAAACATCTCAAAAGAGACCTCTTCTTGATCTTCCTCTACTTGGGTTGCCTCTTCTGACGATGCTCCCAAAATTACCGGTTCTTCCTCCAACAATCCCAAAGCTTTGAGTTCGGCAATTTCAGCTTCCTCATCAATTTGATTTCTCTTACTTATGGGTAAAGCCGCATCCACATTCAAAACCGGTTCTTCCGAAATCGGTCCAGAAGGCAATTGATCTTCCAAAATCGAACTCCGAGGAGCCTCGGCTCCGGCATCGCTGACACTCTTTATGTCAATCTTCCAGCCGGTTAATCGCACAGCCAAACGTACATTCTGACCCTCTTTGCCAATTGCCAAAGAGAGTTGCTTATCGGGAATAACCGCCACCGCCGACTGAGTCTGGTAGTTCAATTCCACCCGTACAACTTGAGCCGGAGATAAAGCCGAAGCGATAAAAATAGCCGGATCGGGACTGAAAGCTACCACATCGATTTTTTCACCATTTAGCTCGTTTACGATGTTCTGTATGCGAATTCCTCTTAAGCCTACACAGCAGCCCACCGGGTCAATACCCTGTTGTTTAGCCATAACCGCCACTTTACTGCGGCTACCCGCTTCTCTAGCCACCGAACGGATTTCTACCGTACCATTATAAACTTCGGGAACTTCCAATTCGAATAAACGCTTGAGCAAGCCGGGATTAGACCGAGAAACCAACAGTTGGGGACCTTTAGTGGCTTTGCCTACTTCAACTAGATACACTCTTAAACGCTGACCGTTGCGATAACGTTCGGAGGGTACTTGGTCCGGACCCAGCATAATAGCTTCCACCCGACCCAAATCCAATATAACTTGCTTTTGCTCAACACGTTGGACGATTCCACTAATGATATCGCCAACTTTACCGGCGAATTCATTTTGTACCGCCGCATTTTCGGCTTCGTGCAGGCGCTGCAGAATAACTTGCTTGGCAGTCTGAGCCGCAATGCGTCCAGCATTCTTGGGAGTTGATTCCACCATTATCAAATCACCAATCTGAGCAGTCGGCTCAAATTTTCGCGCTTCGATCAGACTAACTTGCGAACGGCTATGCTCCACTGTTTCCACTACCGTTTTCTCCGCCCAGAAACTAACCGAACCGTTAGTCACATTGACCCGGGCAACCACTTTTTGACCTTGGTCAAAATTATTCTTGCGATAAGCAGAAACTAAAGCTGTTTCCACCGCTCCCAACACAACCTCTCTCGGCAAGTTTTTCTCAGCCGACAATTGAGTGATCGCAAGCATAAAATCGCTTTTCATCTTTTTTTATTCCCTCCGGTATTTTTACAACAAAAAAGTGGGGGGTGCCCCACTTGAGTTGAATGCGCTTCTTAAGATGTAATTATTGTAGCATAAGACCTGCGAACTTATCAAATAACCTTCGGCATGGTTCTAATCAGCCTTTAATACAATTTGGATAATACATAAGCTCTATAGTCATGTCTAGATTGTCATTAATTACGGCGCAATACTGTATTGCTTTTCCTTGTTCTATGGTGTACATTAATCGCAACAAACCCACGGTTACTTCCGTTTATCAACACTACCGTATTACGTCGCATGGACTTGCAATAGTGGTGTTTGGGCGATCAACAAGCTTCTCCACAGTAATATTTCAATATTCTGATTAGTTACAAGGTAAAGATATGAGTGAAAACACCCAAGGTTTGCGTAAAAAAAATAACTCTTTTGTGATACAAACCCGAAACCGCTTTGTCCAAGGGTTGTTATTGGTGGTGCCCTTAGGTGCCATCGTTTTTTTGATAGCATGGATTTTTAACTTATTTAGTGATTTTTTACGTCCAGTGGTAGAGCGGTTTATCGAATGGCTGGGTACCCTAGATTGGTTTGTCGAAATATTTGACTGGAACTGGTCATCTGGTTTAGACAGCGGCATAACCAGTATCATAATCCGAGTAGTCAGCTTGGTTTTATTGTTAGTTTTAGTATATCTAATCGGATGGCTCTCTTCTAACTATTTAGGTCGCAAACTGGTGGGTTATTTCGAAAACATAGTGCGTCGAGTACCCATCGTAAAACAAATTTATGGCGGAGCTCAGCAAATTATTAACAGCTTTACCGGGAAAGGCAATTTTAATAAATCGGCTTTTCGTGAGGTAGTAATTGTAGAATTCCCACGAAAAGGTATGAGAACTTTGGGTTTTATCACCAATGAAATCATGACCGAGAATGGGCAGAAGCTCTACAATATTTACATACCATCTACCCCATTCATGACTGGTGGGTATTTTGAAATCTTAAGCGAAGACGAACTAACTCGCACTAAGTTGTCAGTGGACGAGGCTCTGCAGATGGTACTTTCGGGTGGTATTATATCACCGGAGATCATCAGTATTGAAGACGACAGAGAGTGGCGAAAAAAACTGACAGCTTACAAAGAATAATTAGTTTATACTAACCAGCCAAACCACTAAAGCCACCAACAAGCTACCCAATCCGACCAAAAAAGATATCAGCCCACCTAAGCGCAAGGCTCCGGAAGCATTGTTGCGCGTCTCAAAGATAAAGCTACGCATGTCACGACGCTGAGAGAGACGATCAAACAGGCGTTCCTGATAATACGCCGCCAAAGCCGCTACGGTAATACCGCTCACCACAAAAAACATGCCCAAGAAAAAGATAATCAGCGCAGTTGGCATTTTTGCCTTCAATTACATTTGATGATTTACTATACCGCCCCCACCAGGAATTGGCAAGGATTTATCCAACAAATAAAATAAAAAAGTGATAAAATAAAAGCATAGAACTTTTGGGAGGATCGAAAATGGCGTTTTTTGATAAGGTAAGCCGCAAAATTAGTGATTTTGCCGACGACACCAGTGATAAAGTAAAAGAATTCGGCAAAACCAATAAACTAAAGACTAGTATTTCTGAAGAAGAAAGAAAATTGGAAGTGGCCTATATCGAAATTGGCAAAGACTATTTTGAAAAAAATCAGAACCAAGAAGAAACGGCCTATGTTGCAGCTTTTGCGCAAATTAGAGAAAGTAAGGCCAAAATATTGGAAATGCAAGCTGAATTAGATAAGATAAAAGAAGACACCAAGGACAAGATTTCCAAGCGACGAGAAGATGCACAGAAGGCCGAGGAAGAACCTGTCAGCTCCCCGGTCGGTTTACCCTGCCCAAGTTGTGGCTTTAGATCCGCTCTCAATTCCCGATTTTGTTCGGAATGCGGTAAGCCCCTCTCTGCCTAATAACTATTTTTTAGAAAATTTAAAAGCCGTAAGGAGCACCCTAGTGTCCTTACGGCTTTTTACTATTCGTTATGACAATTCCGTTATTTAATGGAAGCTTTAGCGCCCACGTCTTCCAAGGCTTTCTTGGCAGCGGCGGCGGCTTCTTTGTTAACCGTTTCCTTAACCGGTTTGGGGGCAGCCTCTACTAAGTCTTTGGCTTCCTTTAGACCCAAAGCAGTCAGTTCGCGTACCACTTTGATTACCGCGATTTTATTGGCACCTATTTCTTCTAGAATAACATCAAATTCGGTTTTCTCTTCTACTTCTTCAACCGCGGCAGCACTGGCTCCGGGAGCGGCTACAGCAAAAGCAGAAGCCGAAACACCAAATTCCGCTTCTAAAGCTTTGACTAAACTGTTGAGTTCTAAGACGGTTAGGCCTTTTATTTCTTCAATGATGTTTTTGACTTTATCCATGATATTAATTTCCTTCTTTAATCTTTATTTATTCGCTTAGAACCCTAAGCAGCGGTTGACTCTTTTTGTTCCTTGATGGCATTTAGCACCATCACCAAACCATAGACAGGGCCTAAAATGCCACCCAATACTCGAGATAATAAAACCTCTCGAGACGGAATCGAGGCGACTTCTTTAATTTCAGAACCAGAAACAGTTTTTCCGTCAAAATAGCCACCTTTTACTGCCAGGTCCAAATTCTTGCTCTTTAGGTGGTCGAAAAAGGATTTAGGAGCCATAGTGGAACTTTCATAACTAAATGCTATAGCCACTGGCCCTTTTAGAATTTCCGACATTCCTTTTATGTTGGTTTTGTCAGCGGCAATGCCAGCCAAGGTATTTTTTACCACCTTGAAGTAAACCTTATTGGCTCTCAAGTCGTTGCGCAAAGCCATCAGTTGAGCGTTGGTTAAGCCACGATAATCGGCAAAAACCATGGAAGCACTTTTGCTAAAAATCTCTTCCACATCACTGACCATTTGCTCTTTCTTTGGTCTAGCCATTTTTCCTCCCTTTTTTTGTAAATTAAAAAGCCCTTGACCGTCAAAGACAAGAGCTAATATTCGGCAGCACTAACTGACCAATCACTCTTATCCTCGGTGGGCGGTAATTTTTTACCATTAAGCTCGCCGTCCAAGCAAGCACCGACTGTCTGGGGATAAACAGGTACGACGGATTATATTCAATTAAATGTCAAAAGTCAAACGACTCTAATTGGCGCCGATTTGTTTTAAGTCCAAGTAGATGCCAGGTCCCATAGTCGAACTGATCGATACCGATTTAACATAGGCACCCTTCAGTCCGGTGGGCTTAGAGCGAATAATCGCTTCCAAGAGGGTACTCAGATTTTCGACAATCTGTTCTTCGGTAAAACTCACCTTGCCTATGGGGCAGTGGATAATAGCGGTACGATCCAACTTGTATTCCACCCTACCTTTTCGCGCATCTCCCACCGCACGGCCAATGTCGGCCACAGCTACCACCGTGCCACTCTTGGGGTTAGGCATCAAGCCTTTGCGACCCAAAATTTTACCTAATTTGCCCACTTTACCCATCATATCCGGAGTAGCAATGGCTACATCAAAATCCGTCCACTGTTCAGAGGTAATTTTTTCAATAAGTTCATCGCCTCCGTAGTAGTCGGCACCAGTTTCCTTGGCAATCTTTTGCCCTTCGGCTTGAGCAAAAACCAAAACACGCACTTTCTTGCCTAAACCGGCTGGCAACAAAGCCACGCCACGCACTTGCTGTTGGGCGTTGCGGGGGTCAACGCCCATGCGCAAGTGACACTCTATGGTCTCATCAAACTTTGCGGGGGCAATCTTTTTAACCAAAGCCGACGCCTCCGCCACTGAATAGGCGGTGGTTCTATCGACTTGGGCAGCGGCCTGTTGATAGGCCTTTCCACGTTTTGCCATTTTAGTCTTCCACCTTAAAAAAATTAATTATTGGTCTCTTCCAGTTTAATGCCCATGCTACGGGCAGTTCCTAAAACGGTGTTAAGCGCACCCTGTGGATCAACCGCGTTTAAGTCAGGCATTTTAGCAGCGGCAATTTCTTGGGCTTGCTTTAGGGTTATGTATTTGTAGGGATCCTTGCCAGGATTGCTGTTGCCAGTAGTATTCATGGCAGTCTTTATCATTTCGGCAACCGGAGGAGTTTTGGTGATAAAGGTAAACGAGTTGTCGGTATAAATAGTTATCTCTGCCGGAATAATAAGTCCAGTTTGGGCTTTAGTGCGCTCGTTGTATTCTTTGCAAAAACCCATGATGTTCACACCATGTTGGCCCAGTGCCGGACCCACCGGAGGGGCTGGTGTAGCCACCCCTGCTTTTAATTGCAATTTTACAATCGCTTTGATTTTCTTTGTTTTGGGTGCCATTTACTTCTCCTTTTATTAAGAAACGCCAAAAATCCTAAAGTCTTTCCACTTGCAGAAAATCAAGTTCTACTGGGGTCTCGCGACCAAACAGGGAGAGAAGCACTTTGACTTTACCCTTTTCCATATTGAGTTCATCAACCATGCCGATAAACTCAGTAAAGGGACCGTCAACAACCCTGACACTTTGACCCACCGCAAAGGCTAGTTTAACTTTGGGAGTATCGGCAGTCATCTGTTTTAGAATCCTGTCTACTTCCGCTTGTTGTAAGGGGGCGGGCTTGTCGCCACTACTAACAAAACCGGTTACGCCTGGAGTATTGCGAACGATATGCCAAGTATGATCGTTTAAGATCATATGAATAATCACATAGCCGGGCAAAATTTTGCGGCTGATGGTCTTTCTTTCGCCGTTCTTTACTTCTACCTCGTCTTCTTTAGGAATTACCACTTCGCCAACCTGCGAATCAAGGTCCAAAGTTTTCTTGCGCTCTTCTAAGTTTTTAAGCACACGCTCTTCATGTCCGGAGTAGGTGTGCACGGCATACCATTTCATTTCCTGTACGCTCAAATTCTGTGCCCCTTATGTTTTACCATACTTAAACCCCAATAAAATGAGACTAGATTTAAGTAGAAATTATTTCGACCAGTTTGGAAAGGCCCATATCAAAAATACCCAAAACGGCGCCAGATATAGCCGCCACTAATAACACAATAAAGGTCAAGTAGACAATTTCTCGGCGCGAAGGCCAAGAGACCTTCTTTAGCTCGTTGAAAACCTCAGAAATCGCTCCAAACCGAGAAGGTTTTTTTACTTCTTCAGTCATCTACCTTTTCACGCCGACATCGCAGTCAAGCGCTACTTGACCTCCTTATGTAAAGTGTGAGATTTACAGCGCGGACAGTATTTGGAGAGTTCCAAACGCTGAGTATCATTTTTGCGGTTTTTCTGGGTGGTATAGGTCCTCTCCTTGCATTGCGGGCAAGCTAGATGAATCACTATTCTTGCTTCAGTTTTTTTCGTCGCCATCTATCTACTCGATAATCTTGGTAATAGAACCGGCACCCACTGTTTTTCCACCTTCACGGATGGCAAAACGCAAACCCTTTTCCATAGCTACAGGATAGATGAGTTTGACTTTCATGGTAGTGTTGTCGCCGGGCATAACCATTTCCACACCAGGTTGCAATTCGATGGAACCAGTCACATCGGTAGTGCGGATATAAAACTGAGGTTTGTAACCATTGAAGAAAGGAGTATGGCGTCCACCCTCGTCTTTGGTAAGAACGTAGACTTCAGCTTCGGCATATGAGTGAGGAGTAATAGAACCGGGAGCAGCTAACACCTGACCGCGTTCTACATCTTCTCGCTCTACACCACGAAGAAGGGCACCGATGGCATCACCGGGCTCGGCGTAGTCTAAGATTTTGTGGAACATTTCCACTGAGGTAACCACGATTTTCTTGGATTTATGGGAAAGACCCACCACTTCCACTTCGTCGCCACCTTTAACAACACCTCGGTCAACTCTTCCAGTAACCACAGTGCCACGGCCTTTAATGGAGAAAACATCTTCCACCGGCATTAAGAAAGGTTGATCGTTGGAACGTGGAGGCAAAGGAATATAATTGTCTACAGCATCCATTAAATTCAAAATTTTGCCACACCATTCGCATTCACGTTTGCCACAACCGCATTCCAAAGCTTTCAAGCCGGAAATGCGCACCACCGGGATTTCATCGCCGGGGAAGTTGTATTTGCTGAGTAATTCACGAATTTCCATCTCCACCAGTTGCAGCAACTCTTCATCATCCATCACATCCACTTTGTTAAGAGCCACCACCATAGCGGGCACTTCCACTTGGTGAGCTAAAAGCACATGTTCACGAGTCTGAGGCATAGGACCATCGGGAGCAGAAACCACCAAGATGGCTCCGTCCATCTGAGCAGCACCGGTAATCATATTTTTGATAAAGTCGGCGTGCCCAGGACAGTCTACGTGGGCATAGTGGCGCTTGACGGTTTCGTATTCTACATGCTGAATAGCGATGGTAACACCGCGTTCTCTTTCTTCTGGAGCATTATCGATACTGTCAAAGGGCCTAAATTCTGCCATACCATTGGCAGCCAAAACGCGAGTTATAGCAGCCGTAGTGGTGGTTTTGCCGTGGTCAACATGACCGATAGTACCTACATTAATGTGAGGTTTTACTCTATCGAACTTTTCTTTTGCCATTTTTATTTTCCCCCTAATTTAATATTGCTTTATAAACGAAAAAATGGAGCCCACAACTGGATTCGAACCAGTGACCTCATTCTTACCAAGAATGCGCTCTACCAACTGAGCTATGCGGGCTCAAGTTTAAAGAGTAATTATATACCAAAATAGACACGGTAGTCTACTTTTGCAACACAAAAACATTCGGTGCTACCCAGATTTGAGAAAAGTAGACTAGGGTATCTCCACCAAATGTCACTTCTTAGGTGGTGGATGGGGAGGGATTCGAACCCCCGCAGCCCTTCCGAGCGGCAGATTTACAGTCTGCTCCGATTAACCACTCCGGCACCCATCCGCAGTAAATTTTCAAATAGCCCAAGAGGGGACTCGAACCCGCTAACCTACTGATTACAAGTCAGTTGCGCTACCGTTGCGCCACTCGGGCAAGGGCTATTTGTGTTATTTACAAACTCGATTATTTTAGCGAATCGACGATTGGCTTGTCAAGAACAATATATAGCTGATGTATCTATAGAAGGCTTGTCAAGAATCGCTTTTTAAGTTAAACTTAGTGAGTTTTTACGTAGGAAATCAATAGACATGAATAACGAACCCAAATCCGAAATTAGCGGAACTGAGGCAGCACAGATGGTTGTTACCGCTAGTACCTTAGCCATACTTGTTAATGTACCGTTAACTGGCATGTAAGGATTATCGGGTGTTTTATTTCCGGTCTTCCTGGTTATCTTGTGTTTTGTGAAACAGACGCTTTGGTGCAGCAAGACAAACAACTAAAAATTGGATTCAAGATTGGTGGTAGCTCAATATGGACAATGAAAACCTAGGTTTTTACGAACTAGATCCGCAGCAAACAAAAAAAATCGACAAAAATGAAATAGGCGGAAAAACCAATTTTGCCGATTACCAAGCTCTAAACAAGACCCCGATTTTCGAACCTCCCGCTCCCGACCCTACTTTGGCTAATCTTCCACAACTCGACGAGTTTATCAGTGATGAAGCCTTTTTTGGCATGCAGGAAGAAGTAACTGATCGCTACGAAAAACAATTTGTAGCCTTATACTCCTTTTTGCAAGGTCTGCTAAATCTTAGCGGTAGTGGACTGCAAGACCCTAAGCGTCTGGAAGAACATTATAAATTGGGTAACAAAATAAGCGAAAACCTGTATAACAGCGTCAGGATGAGAGCCATGTTCGGTAATATGGCCAAACTACCAGAAGGAGAAGAGGAACCTAACCAAGTGAAAGACCTCTTTACCCAAGTAAGTCAAGAAGATATGGTTTTGGTAGAAAAAAATCGTAAACAATTCGCCGAAGCTCATAATTCATCACAACAAGAGCAAGCACTGTTAGGGTTGATTAATGCTGTTCCACAAAACCCCTCGCTACTACTTCCCGCTTTCGGTTTCCCCCAAGATTCAAAACCTATGCAGGCATACTTAATTGAGTGTGTCACCGCAATAAATCAAGCATTTACTAAAAGAGGTTAGCGGTGAGTAAAAAAGGTCTGGTGTATTTAATAACGAGCATTTTTGATATTTAACTCCAATATTAGTAAAGCTAATATTATGTAAATTATTTATGTTATATTGATTTCAAATACCTTCTATCGTTTGGCTGTTTGACCGCTTTTGCCTTTTGCTCAGAATAGAGATGCCAGCCATTGTTTGTTAAACACACGACTAATATTGACTGGTACTAGTACTTTGTTTATAATTACCACAGATTGAATTAAGCAAGTCGCTTTCTTGTACATTCGGGCGGCGATTTATTGAAACAATAAAGGAAAAGGAGCAAAAGTATGCCTGTTGGAATGCTCATTGATACCACCAAGTGTACCGGGTGTCGCGGTTGCCAAGCCGCCTGCAAGCGTTGGAATATGCTTCCGACCCGGGAATCGAAAATCGCCTTTAGTAGCGATATGACTAATCCGCACACCCTAAATGCCAACAACTACAACGTACTACATTTCTACGAAATTGAAGAAAACGACAAAATTTCTTGGCATTTTGTACACAAAAGATGCTTCCATTGTTATGCTCCGGCTTGT
>Ga0209737_10004126_pt1 | contig 10206 bp, 4 predicted proteins | sample TergutCu122P3_FD_187284 | JGI IMG/M metagenome (GOLD analysis project Ga0209737, IMG submission 187284) | Cubitermes ugandensis P3 segment gut microbial communities from Kakamega Forest, Kenya - Cu122 P3 (SPAdes) (version 2) | ecosystem: Host-associated > Arthropoda: Insects > Digestive system >...
CACCGAGGCTTACTGTATTCCTTTCTACCTTTCTACTGCCGGCGAGAAAGTGGCGCGCGAGTTGCTGAAATACCGCTACAATCAATTGCCGAAGGCTATTGAAAATGCGCAGAAACTTGGCTTCACCGATGGAGCAGCCTTATATCCTATGGTAACGATGAACGGCGAGGAATGTCACAACGAGTGGGAAATTACCTTTGAGGAAATACACCGCAACGGAGCCATCGCCTACGCAATATTTAATTATATCCGTTATACCGGCGACAGGAATTATTTGGACGACTACGGCGTGGAAGTGCTGTTGGGCATTGCGCGTTTTTGGGCGCAACGCATTACCTGGAGCGAGGAGCGCAGTAAATATGTGATGTTGGGCGTTACCGGTCCCAACGAATACGAAAACAACGTAAACAACAATTGGTACACCAATTATGTTGCCTGTTGGTGCTTGCGTTATGCCAAAGAAAGCATGGAGTGGGTGAAAAAGATGTTCCCGCAACGCTATGGCGAGATTGTTAAAAAAACCCGTTTCGACGAATTAAACGAATGGGCACAATGGACGGATATTGTAGAAAAAATGCACTTCCCTGAAGATAAGGAAAGGCAAATCTTTTTACAGCAGGACGGCTATATGGACAAGGAACAGATTTTGGTAAAAGACCTTGACCCTGCCCAACGCCCTCTAAACCAAAAATGGAGTTGGGACCGTATTTTGCGCTCCTGCTTTATTAAGCAGGCAGATGTGCTGCAAGGATTGTATTTCTTTGAAGACGATTTTGATATGGAAACCGTTCGCCGCAATTTTTATTTTTACGAGGCGCGCACAGTGCACGAATCCTCTTTGTCGCCTTGCGTACATGCCATATTGGCGGCGAAAATCGGCGATATAGACAAGGCTTACGAATTGTACCTGCGTACCTCGCGCTTAGATTTGGACGACTATAACAAGGAAGTGAACGAGGGCTTGCATATTACCAGTATGGCAGGCTCGTGGATGGCGGTGATACAAGGCTTCGCAGGAATGCGGGTGCGCGATGGAAAATTAACCTTCGACCCCAAACTGCCCAAGCATTGGACAGGCTTGTCGTTCAAGGTGGACTTCCGCGGCGAAGTGGTGACGTTTAAAGTGTGATGATATACTAACTAATTGAAAAAGTTAAACTAAATATTTTATTTATGAAGCGATTAATTTCATTTATGCTGTCCGTACTGCTAATAAGCAGTATAGCGATGGCGCAGCAACAAACCACTGTTACAGGAACAGTGCTTGATGCACAGGGGCAACCCTTACCGGGAGCTACTGTGCAGGAAAAGGCTACAAGCAACGTAGCTATTACCGATGCGAACGGACGTTTTACACTTACCGTGCAATCGGGTGCAGTCTTGCAGTTTACTTTCTACGGCTTCAAGAGCATAGAGAGAACGGCGGCAAGCGTAAATCTGGCTTCTCCTGTTTATATGGAAGAAGATAGCCGCATGTTGAATGAGGTAGTGTTGATAGGCTACGGGCAGGTAAGGAGAGGCGATTTAACCGGAGCCATTACTACCATTGGTGAAAGAGATTTCAACAAGGGAGTAGTAACCTCTCCTGTTGGGCTGATGAAAGGCAAACTTGCAGGCGTACAAATTACCTCAAGTGGAGGCAGACCCGGTTCCGGCAGCCGTATTCGGATTCGCGGCGAATCATCTCTGCGGGCACCGAGCGACCCCTTAATCGTGCTGGACGGTGTACCCTTGGAGGTGGACAGTCGCATTTCCGGCTCATCGGACGTATTGTCAACCATTAATCCGAATGATATTGAGTCCATGAACGTATTGAAAGATGCATCGGCAGCGGCTATTTATGGCTCAAGAGCATCAAACGGAGTTATTATTATTACCACCAAAAAAGGTGTGAAGGGGCAAGCGCTGAAAATCAACTTCTCTTCTATCAATTCAATTTCTACCATTGCACGAAAGGTGGACGTAATGGATGCTGACACATTTCGGGAGATAGTCCTCAACAATCCCTTTTCTACCCAAAAGTACAAGGATTATTTGGGAGACGCCAACACCGATTGGCAGAAAGAAATTTACCGCACAGCATTTACTACAGACAATAACCTGAATGTAAGTGGTAATATCGGGAAAAGTTTGCCCTATCGCATTTCTGGAGGATTCCTCAATAATTCGGGTATTCTTAAAACAGACAATATGCAACGCGGTACGCTCTCATTAAGTTTGTCTCCAACTTTTCTTGACGACCACCTTGCCGTACAAGTTAATGTGAAAGGAACGACTACCAACTCCTTCTTTGGAAACGATGGAGCTATCGGAGCAGCGCTCCGTATGGATCCTACACAGCCGGTAACAGCCCCCGGATTCGATGACTTTGGCGGATACTATACCTGGCTGAGCGGAGGTGTCCCGAATACTATGGCAACCAATAACCCTGTGGCGTTATTGAACAGCAGAAAAGATGAGGGTAAGGTCTTGAGAAGTATAGGCAATATACAGTTGGATTATAAACTCCACTTCTTACCCGAACTAAAGGCTAACTTGAATTTGGGCTATGATATTTCGGAAGGGAAAGGGGATGTAGTTACCGAAAAATGGGCGCCAAATATGTATGCAGAAGGCGAGCGTTCAAAATACCAACAGAACAAGAGAAATACCTTACTTGAGTTTTACTTGAACTATACAAAAAGTTTTGCCAATAGTCGCTTGGAATTGATGGGCGGATATACCTATCAGGATTGGAAAACCACCAACCATGCTTTCAATGTTCACGACTATGATGGCAATGTTAAAACGGAAGCCACCGATCTTAAATATGTTCAACAAAATACGCTGGTTTCCTTTTATGGTCGTTTGAATTATTCTCTGATGGATAAATATTTGCTGACGGCAACAATCCGGCACGACGGTTCATCACGCTTTAGTCCGAATAACCGTTGGGGTATCTTCCCCTCCGTAGCCTTAGCTTGGCGAATCAGCGAAGAAGGCTTCTTGAAGGATATTCAGGAATTGAGTAATTTGAAACTTCGTTTGGGTTACGGTGTTACCGGGCAACAGGAAATTCCCAATTACAGGTATCTTGCCCGATATGGTTTAAGCGACCTGACAGCACAATACCAGTGGGGAAACGACTTTTACCGGGGATATAGACCTGAGGCATACGACAAGAATATAAAGTGGGAGGAAACGACCACTTATAATATTGGTATTGATTTTGGCTTCCTGAAGAACCGCCTCTATGGCAGTATTGAATACTACCACAAAGATACAAGAGATTTGCTCAACGAAATAGAAGTTCCTATGGGTAGTAACTTTAGCAACTTGGTTATTAAAAATATCGGCACTATGATGACCAACGGTTATGAAATCAGCTTGAATTTTGTTGCCATTGATGACAAGGAAATGCAATGGGATTTGGGTTTCAATATGTCTCATAACTATTCGCAAATTACAAAACTGACCTTAAATGATAGTCCCGATTTTGCGGGCTCTCCCATAGGCGGAATTTCGGGCGGTACGGGAAATACCATACAGATGAATTCAGTGGGTAAGGTGCCCCGCACTTTCTATCTCTACAAACAACTATACTATCCTAATGGTCTGCCCATAGAAGGGGCTTATGCCGATTTGAATGGCGATGGTGTAATCAATGAACTTGACAGGTATTATATACAGCATCCGGAGCCGGACGTTATGATTGGCTTTAACACAAGTTTTGCCTATAAAAACTGGTCATTCGCCACCTCCTTACGGGCAAATATAGGGAACTATGTTTATAACAATGTTTATTCCGACCTTGGCAACTATTCTCAGGTATTTAACCCGAATAACTTCCTGATGAATACGGTGAATGATATAAAGAACACCCAATTCTATAACCGCAACCTGATGTCGGATTATTACCTCTCCAATGCTTCGTTTTTGAAGATGGATTATTTCCAAATTGCTTACGATTTCGGTCGTATTGCCAATATGCTGAATCTTACGGTAAATTTCTCCATACAAAACGTATTTACCATTACCAAATACAAGGGCATTGAACCTGAGATTGCCGGAGGAATTGACAGAAACTTCTACCCCAACCCGAGAATCTTCAGTTTAGGCTTAAACCTTAATTTTTAATTAAAAAAGTATGATTATGAAAAAGAATAATATTTTCACATTAATTGCTTCCACTGCATTATTTCTTGTTGGCTTCTCTTCCTGCATAGGCGATTTAGACCGCTTTCCGGAAAATGAAACCACAGGTGAAAATGTCTATAGCACCTTTGGAGGCTACAGAAACGCTATCATTAAGGTGTACGCTTCCTTTGCCCTTACGGGTAACGAAGGTCCTGCCGGTAAACCGGATATTTCAGGCTTGGACGAAGGTTCGTATGCCGATTTTTTAAGGATGTTTTTCAACCACCAGGAACTGCCTACCGATGAGGCGCATTGTGTTTGGCAAGATGATGGTATTCCGGGACTGAACAGCATTAATTTCTCTTCGGCAAATCCCTTTACGAGAGGAATGTATAACCGCTGCATTATGAATATTATGTATGCCAATGAATTTTTACGCAATTCAACGCCGGCTATCGTTAACGGAAAAGGATTCAGCGCAGCGGATGTAACTGAAATTAATTATTTCCGTGCAGAAGCCCGTTTCCTGCGCGCCTACCAATACTGGGTGTTGATGGACCTCTTCGGCAATCCGCCCTTTGTAACGGAAGAAACGGAATTGGATATCCTCCCTCCGCAAATCAAACGAAAAGATTTGTTTAATTACATAGAGAGCGAATTAAAGGATATAGCAGATAATAATCTGTTAAAAGCTGCCCGCACGAATGAATACGGCAGGGCAGACAGAGCCGCTGCCTGGGCGCTCTTGGCAAGAATGTACCTGAATGCCGAAGTATATACCCAAACCCCTAAATACAATGAGGCAGTTACTTATGCGGAAAAGGTTATTGATGCCGGCTATGCCCTCAAAAACGAATATGAACAACTGTTCTTGGCAGACAATCACCTGAACAATCCTGAAGCTATATTCACTATTAATTACGACGGTGAACGGACTCGGAATTACGGAGGTACTACTTTTCTCATCAATTGCGGCTCCAATGGTGACTACCAGAACGATTACGCAGCCACCCTTCTTCATTATGGAATGCGCGATAATGCCAACTGGAGCGGTTATCGCGCCAGAAAAGAGTTTACGGAAAGATTTGAAGCAGACGACAAACGCTTTTTGTTCGTTGGCGAAAAACCATCTATTGCAAATGCAATAGAGTATAAAGAGGGTTTGGCTACTTATAAATGGCGCAACATTACGATTGGTGCCGGTGGAAGCTGGAACTACGGCTCCCATAGAATTTTTGCGGATAATGATTTTCCACTTTTCCGTCTTGCTGAAATGTATCTCATTTACGCAGAAGCCGTGAAAAGAGGTGGAAGTGGTAACAGCACAAATGCCTTGAACTATGTCAATGCGCTCCGCGAAAGAGCCTTCGGTAATTCTAACTATAATTATACAAATTTCAGTAATCTGAGTTTGGAAGATATTTTAAACGAAAGAGGCTTTGAGTTATACTGGGAAGGGCATCGCCGCACAGACCTGATTCGCTTCGGTATGTTTACCGGTTCCAATTATATTTGGGAATGGAAAGGCGGTATCCGCAACGGTCGTTCAGTCAGTACACACTATAACCTCTACCCCATACCGGCATCAGACTTGATGGCTAATCCTAATTTAGTACAAAATCCTAATTATTAATATTGATACTATGAACACAAATAAATTTATTAAATACATATTCTTGGCAGTACTCTGTTTTGCTTTTGCATCTTGCGAAACGGATATTGATAAAATATATGTAAAACCAACGGCAAGCGTAACAGCACCTGTGTTGACAAGCATAGGTCTTGACGAGATTGTCGTTGATGAATACAATGTAAACCTTGTACCTCTTGTCTTAAATTGGACAAGGTCGGATTTCGGAACGGACGTATTGGTTGAATATACTTTGGAAATGGCAACTAGCGCTTCCTTTACCAACCCATACCCCGTAACGATGGGCAACAATATTTACAGTAAGGCGCTCAGCGGTGCTGAACTGAGCAAATGGGTGATTGCCAACTTCGACGGATTAGACGGCGATACGCCGAGAAGGGTTGAGTTATTTATGCGCATTGCAGCAACAATAGCCTTGGAAAACCCCACTGTGACGATTTCACCCGATAAGAAATACTCCAACGCTATTGCAATAGCGGTAACGCCTTATGCGGTTCCCGGCTCTTACCCCGAAGAAATGTTTATGATAGGCGCTGAGTTCGGCAACTGGGACTGGAGTTCTGACGGCGTTGCAGTGATGACGCCGGTACACAGTAATGCCGGGCACTTCTGGTGCATACGCTATTTTACCGCCAATGAGAAATTCAAGTGGAACTCTAAACGCGGCTGGGGCGGCGATTTCAATAGCTTGGGTGAAAATATCGGTTTTGAACTTGACGGCGGTGATGCCAAAGTAACTGCTGACGGCATGTACATGGTATATATGGATATGCCCAATGCAAGAATATCCATTGAGCCTGCCAAAGTGTATGGTATGGGACCCGCTTTCGGAAACTGGACTATGGGCGACCATCCCTTTACAGTAGAAAACAAAACAATGGTTATTACAACAACCGGTGCAGCAGGTCCCCCTGAAGGACTTCGTATGTATGCCAATTCGACTATATCTCCCATTGGCGGAGACTGGTGGAAAATGGAATTTGTTCCCATCAACGGCGTGATTGAATACAGAGGAGCGGGCGATGACCAACCGCGCCAAACTATAGCAGCCGGTGTGAAAATTATTCTTGACTTTAACGCAGGTACAGCTGATTTTCAATAATTTCTTAATCATAAAAAATAATCATAATGAAAAAGATAAGTTTTTTTATTCTTGCCTGCCTGATGATAGCCTCATCGTGCAGCTATGACCCGGAGCAATTGTTCGACAGGGACAGGGCTCCGATAGCCCCTGTGCTTGCAATTGAGGGGGCAACCACCTTTGAAATTCCGGAAGACCTTCCCGATTTTTTCAACTCGGCATTAACCTGGAGCCGCGCCAATTTTGGTAAAGGCGTTTCTGCTACCTATACGCTACGGGTATCAAATAATGAGTTGTTCACAGGAAACGTCAAGACCGTTGATGTAGGCGTGGATGTTTACATGCGCGCTTTAACCACTACAGAACTGTATGATTGGGCTGTTAACGATTATGGCGTGTATAATGCGGAAACCGATGAAACAGAACCGGCAACCCTCTATTTCAGAATAGAGGCAAAGGCAGCAACTCAATCTCAACCCTTGTATTCAAATGTGGAATCAATAATGTCTAAATGGGCTGACTGGAGACCGGTAGAATTAGACATCTATTTTAAGGTTGTTTCCGGCAATTGGGCTGAAGGATATGCGGTGTATGCCTGGTCGCCTGACTTCAGTCACGACGATTTGTTCGGTCCCTGGCCCGGCTTGTTGCTCAATCCGGTATCCAACGACGGCTGGCACCATTTTGTTGTACCGAAGAACAGACCAATTAATTTGATTATCAATAATCAAGGCAATGGTCGTCAATTCGACTTCCTGCAAAACCCCACGAAAAGCGCTGCCTACGAGTTTGCAATAGGCGCTGGCAATAATAATTGTGATTGGACAGAGGTTGAAATACCTGTTATAGTGCCGCCTTCTCTGTATATGATTGGCGAGCAATTTGGCGGTTGGGACTGGTCATCGTCTGCTGTAGTAGAAATGACCCCTGTGCACAGTCATCCGGGACATTTCTGGTGTGTGCGCTACATGCTTGCCGACAAAAAGTTCAAATGGTTCCCTGGAAGAAACTGGGACAACGGATTCAATAGTTTGGGCGAAAATATCGGATTTGAACTTGATGGCGGAGACGCAAAGGTAACGGCAAGCGGTATGTATATGGTATATGTGGATATGGAGAACGGAAAAATTTCTGTGGAACCGGCAAAAGTTTACGGAATAGGCAACTGTTTCGGAGGCTGGGGTGCAGGCGACTATCCATTTACGGTGGAAAATGAAACCATGGTTTATACTACAACCGGTAGTGGAGAGTTGCGCATGTATGCCATGTCCAACATCGCTCCCGGTAGCGTACAGTGGTGGCAAATGGAGTTCATCATTCTGAACGGACTGATTGAATACAGAGGAACCGGTAATGACCAGGAACGTGTCAATGTTGATGCAGGCAAGAAAATAACCTTAGACTTTAACGCCGGCACGGGGACTATTCAATAATACTGATAATTTTAAGAGGCTGTTTTGAAAGAAACAGCCTCTTATTTTTTAAATTTAAATGCTTAATCCTTAAATTCTTAAATTTTTATGAAACGCCGATTTTTATATCTTATCCTTGCCACCGCTTTGTTGTTTACTTCTTGCAAAAACGAGCCGGAAGAACCAAATGGAAACGGCACCGACCCTGTGGAGGTACTGTATCGCGAGGGCATTACCCGTATCAGTGCCGACTCGCTGGCATTTGTCCTCTTTGCTCCCGCAAAAACGGAAGTCTATCTGATTGGCGACTTTAACAATTGGACAGTTTCCGAAAATTATAAGATGAAAAAAGACGGCAATTTTTTCCGCTTAAATATAGGCGGCTTAGACCCTGCAAAAGAGTACATCTGTCAATATTTAATTGATAACAGAATACGCATTGCCGACCCCTACGCCAATAAGATATCCGACCCCTATCACGACAGGTTTATCACCGCTGCCGAATATCCCAACATGCTTTCCTACCCAACAGGAAAAACAACGGAAATAGCCATGGTGGTAACTACCGCAGTGGATAATTATCAATGGCAGGCGCCAAACTTTACGCCTGCCGCCATTCCTAACTTAGTTATTTACGAACTGCTCACACGCGACTTCACCGCACAACGCACCATCAAAGGCGTGCAGGAGAAATTGCCTTACCTCAAAGCGCTGGGCGTAAATGCGCTTAGCGTAATGCCCTTTAACGAATTTGACGGCAACGACAGTTGGGGCTATAATCCAACTTTCTACTTTGCCACCGATAAAATTTATGGAACAAGCCGCCACTACAAAGAATTTATAGATGCCTGCCACCAAAACGGTATCGCCGTTATTATGGATATAGTGTTGAACCACAGTTGGGGCGAAAGTCCCATGGTGCGAATGTACCAAAACAGCAACGGTACGCCTTCTTCGGGCAATCCATGGTATAATACCTCCGCTCCGCATGAGTACTCGTGGGGCTACGATTTTAACCACGAAAGCATGCACACCAAGCGCTTCGTTGACAGCGTTTGCGCCTACTGGATGAAAGAATATAAGATTGACGGATTCCGCTTCGATTTCACCAAAGGCTTTACCAATAAGCCCGGCAACGGATGGAATAGAGACCAGGCGCGCATCAATATTTTAAAGCGAATGGCAGACGAAATATGGAAACGCAAACCAAATGCCTTGGTTATTCTGGAACATCTTACGGCAAACGATGAAGAAAAAGAATTAGCCGAATACGGCATGTTATTATGGGGCAACATGAATTACAGCATGAACGAAATGACGATGGGCTGGGGCGAAGAAGCGGGCGAACATGGAATGAAAGGCGATATTTCGTGGGCTTCCTACAAACAAAGAGGATGGACGAAACCTAATCTACTTGCCTACATGGAAAGCCACGACGAAGAGAGAATAATGTTCAAGAACAAAGAATATGGAAAAGAGCATAACGGCTATAGCGTAAAAAACCTTGCTACCGGACTTCAGCGTACAGCCGCCGCCGCCGTTATCTACTTTACCATACCGGGGCCTAAAATGATATGGCAATTCGGCGAATTGGGCTACGATATTTCCATTGACTTCAATGGGCGCACAGGGAGAAAACCTGTCAAATGGGAGTATTACGATGTTCCTGAAAGAAGAGCGCTGCATGGTGTTTTTGCCGACATGGCAAGGCTTAAAAAAGACAATTCCTCGCTCTTTAATCCCCCGAATTACACCTACCACACCTACGACTTGCGAGAGTCTGTCAAATATGTCAGCTTGTTTTCCTCAAGCAAGGATTTGGTAGCGGTGGCCAACTTCGATGTGGTGACACAAACGAAAAACGTAGAGTTTCGTAAAACCGGAACATGGAAATGCTATTTTACCAATCAGACATTAAACATTACGGCTGCATGGCAAAATGTTAC
>Ga0209737_10004128_pt1 | contig 10204 bp, 9 predicted proteins | sample TergutCu122P3_FD_187284 | JGI IMG/M metagenome (GOLD analysis project Ga0209737, IMG submission 187284) | Cubitermes ugandensis P3 segment gut microbial communities from Kakamega Forest, Kenya - Cu122 P3 (SPAdes) (version 2) | ecosystem: Host-associated > Arthropoda: Insects > Digestive system >...
TCTTCTACCTGTTTGCGGGCGATATTCAATGCTTCTTCGTAGTTTTTTTCGTTGATAAGGCGCAGAAATTTCCGCGAACCGGCAACATTGCAACGCTCGCCGATAGCCCAAGCCCCCCTTAATCCCCCCGGAGGGGGGAAACTGCTTGCGCACGGAAAATTTGTTCCAAATTTTAATAATTCCAATCCGCTCAATTCCAAATCCTTCGTTTTTTTTGATGGAATACGCACAGGCGATTTCACCCCTTCGGGGGGATTAAGGGGGGCTAATAATTTTTGATACTCCGCAATATGCGCCGGACTTGTTCCACAGCAACCGCCGATAATATTTACCAATCGCTCATCAATATATTCTTTTATTTGCGAAGCCATTATTTCGGGTGTTTCGTCATACTGCCCGAATTGGTTTGGAAGTCCGGCATTTGGATGCGCGCTCACAAAATAAGGTGCAGAAGTGGATAGTTCCTGCAAATACGGCTTCAAATCGCGTGCGCCGAACGAACAATTCAGTCCAACCGAAAGCAAATCAGCGTGCGAAATCGAAGCCAAAAACGCACCTATGGTTTGTCCCGAAAGCGTGCGTCCGCTCGTATCGGCAACGGTTGCCGAAATCATAATCTCCACTCGTCTGCCAACGGCTTTCATACTTTCTTCGGCAGCAAACAAAGCCGCTTTTGCGTTCAGCGTATCAAAAACCGTTTCGATAAGCAGAATATCAACACCGCCTTCGATTAAAGCTATCATTTGCTCGGTATATGCAGCAGCCAAATCATCGAAAGTAACCGCACGAAAAGACGGATTATTCACATCGGGCGACATCGACGCTGTGCGGTTTGTCGGACCAACCGAGCCGGCAACGAAACGGGGCTTCGCCGGATTTTTCGCAGTAAATTCATCGGCAGCTTCACGCGCCAAACGCGCGCCTTCAAAATTTATTTCCTGCACGAGATGCGCCAATCCGTAATCTTCCATCGAAATGCGCTGTGCGTTGAAAGTGTTTGTTTCGATTATATCTGCGCCTGCTTCCAAATACTGTGCGTGAATATTGCGAATAATTTCCGGCTGCGTGAGCACAAGCAGGTCGTTATTTCCTTTCAGCTGCACGTTCCAATCGGAAAACCGCTCGGCTCGATAATCGTTTTCAGTCAGATTATGGCGTTGAATCATCGTTCCCATTGCTCCGTCGAGAACGAGGACTCTGTTTTGAAGTATCTTGCGTATCATAAAAAATGAAAAATGAAAATTGAAAAATATATCTTGAAAATTGAAAATGAACCTCCATACTCGGTTTTCAATTTTAGGAAGACAAAAGTACAACTTTTATACGAATAATATCAAAAACTCCTCAGATTTATAGTCATACAAATGAATTTATGGTTCGTTTGGAATCCGAATAGCACTTTCGGAAAATCAAAGCGTTTATAAAAAAACACAGACGCAATGATGTTACGCCTGTGTTTTTTTAATAATTTATCAAATCAGTGCCGAGTAGCCTATCGCATTGTTAATACTCCACTTCTTCCACTTCGTCAATCTTCTTTTGGTTCATTTGCTTCCAAGCATACCAAATATAAGCTATCACGAGAGGCGCGAGAAGCGAAACATAACTCATTACCACCAAAGTATATTTGCTCGACGAGCTGTTTTCAATCGTCAAACTGCTTTGCAAAAACTCGCCAATGGCAGGATAAAAGCTCGTATTGTTGAATGCGGTAAGAAGGAAAAGCGAAAACACAACGAAAATTGTACCGACGCCGCCAAACCAAATTCCTTTGGTTGATTGTTTGAATGCTCCGAGAAATATTGCCGTCAATACCAACAGCACGCCAACGAGCAAAATCACGGCAACCACAGGCATTTCAACTAAATTGAAGAAATACTTATTAGCCGACATATAAATTGTTCCGTTTGCATCGTAGGCAAATCCGTCTTTTAACAAAATATTTACCAGAAAGAAAAGGAAAAACACGAGAAACGGAATCGTCATTATTTTGATTGATTGAGCTGCTTTTTTTACAATATCCTCATTGGCAATATTATTGATAAAATAAAGTGCGCCAAGGATGCGTGCCAAACAGAAAACGGCTAATCCCAACGAGAGATTAATAAAAGTAGCGTATCGGGTAAAATCGAACGCCAATTCCAATCCGCGTGCTTGTCCGCGCCAAACAGAGCTCATTGTGCCGGCATCGTTTGTAACAATCTCAAACTGCGAGCCGGTGAAAAATGTGGCTACGGCTGTTCCCAACAAAATAGTTGCCAGCAAACCATTGGCAAACAAAAATCCTTCATAAACTTTTGCGCCCAGCAAATTGTTGGGTTTTAAACGGAATCTATAGCCAATCGGCTGAATTACAAAGCAAAACAGTATCAGAATCCAAACCCAGTACGCACCACCAAAACTTGTGGCGTAAAACAAGGGAAAAGAGGCAAAGAAACCTGCGCCAAAAACTACCAGCGTGGTAAATGTCAGTTCCCATTTGTTAGAAAGACTGCTAATCAGTATATCGCGTTCTTTTTTCGATTTTCCGATGCGGTAAATCAAACTTTGTCCACCCTGCACAAACAGCAGGAAAACAAGAATTGCACCCAGCAACGCTATCAGCGCAAACCAGTATTGTTGCAATGCTAAATGTGTCATTTTTTCAAACATAGCTTTTATCCCTCCTTCGGACCTTTTTTAATATGTGTAACAATAATTTTTACTGCGGCAATCAGGAATACGGTGAATACGGATGCAAACAGGATGAATGTTGTTAACACCGAGCCGGTATCCATTCCGGAAGTGGTTGCCTTGAAAGTTGGCAGCCAATCTTGCACCGCCCAAGGCTGACGACCGACTTCTGCCACAGCCCAACCTGCCCAAGTGCAGATATAAACCAACGGAATACAAACCAAGGCGAGGCGATAAAGCAGCGTTTGATATTTGCCTTCCAATTTATTTTTGTACACCAACCAGCCAATAAGAGCAAGCACAAGGATAAACAAAAATCCCAAACCAATCATGATGCGGAACGACCAATAGTTAAGTGGTACATTTGGCACCAATCGAGCAATGTTTTTTCGGAAAACTTCAATATCGTCATCATAAAAATACCCGTATCCGAAATGGATAAAATATTCGTTGAGCCAGATTTCGTTGTTGAACAAAGCACGGAAATGGGCATATTCTTCGGCATCGTCTGCAGCTTTTGCGTCTTTCAGACCGCGCAAGGCACTTTGTGCAATTGCACCGCGTCGTGCTCGCTCGTAAGCCGACATAATTCCCTGTTTTTCATTGCCCTCAATCAAATCAACAATGCCGGGAACGAAAGCATTAAAATCCCAAGTTGCCATAAACGAAAGCAATTTTGGAATTTCCAACGATACTTGTTCGCGTTCGTACGGACGCAGCGGATTGTTTGTTGATCTTCCGAAAGCGACTATTGAAAAAGGCGCACCTTCCTGACCTTCGTACAAACCTTCAATAACGGCAAGTTTCATCGGCTGCGTTTGAGCCACGTATCTTCCCGAACTGTCGCCGGTAATGAGCACAACCGCCATTCCGAAAAGTCCGACCGCCGAAGCAACCAAAATACTTTTGCGTGCCATTTCAATGTGGCGTTTTTTCAGTAAAAACCAGCAACTTACGCCAACTACAAATACACCGGCAGTTACATGACTCGAAGCCACAGTGTGGAAAAATTTACTGATTGCCACCGGCGAAAGAATCACTTCCCAGAAATTAATCATTTCCATACGCGCCAAATCGGGATTAAACTGCATTCCGACAGGGAATTGCATCCACGCATTGGCAATCAAAATCCACAAAGCCGACAAACACACGCTACCGGCTACTAACCAAGTAGATAGCAAGTGAAAGCCTTTGCTTACGCGGTTCCAACCGAAAAACATGACAGCGATGAAAGTCGCTTCCAAGAAAAACGCCATAAAGCCTTCGATAGCCAGCGGCGCACCAAAAACATCGCCTACAAACCAAGAATAATTAGACCAGTTTGTGCCGAACTGAAATTCCAGAATAATTCCCGTAGCAACGCCTAAGGCGAAATTTACCCCGAAAATAACCATCCAGAATTTGGTTAATCGTTTCCACTCATCGTTGCCCGTGCGCACATAAATCGTTTCCATAATGGCAACGATAAGCGCAAGTCCGATCGTGAGCGACACGAAAACCCAGTGATACATAGCCGACATTGCAAATTGCAAACGCGACCAATCAATTAATGAAAAATCAATGTGTTCCATTCAATCGTTTTTTTAGTTAATGAATATTTTGCTTATTTGTTTGAACCTTAAAAAAATACATTTGCGTGTCCTCAGACTTAGTTTGTTAGCTGTTCGATGACATATTTTCCTCTTTCCTCGTCTGTGTCAAAGTTGGTTTCCATGAAATTCGGAAATTTTGGTTTCAGAAAAAAAATCAGGATAAGAAAAACGCTGATGGCAAAAATAGTTGCAGCCGTTCCTGTGGCGTTGTTTTTGATACTGTTGTAACAATAGTCGAAGATTTTGCGGAAAATTGTTTTTGCGTTCATTTCTTTTTTCAATAAAAAATTAATGCTGCAAATGTATGTTCTTTTTTGTATCCAAACAACAATTCGATTTGATAAAAAAACTACAAAAATTATCAAAATGGCTACTTTTATAATTCTGAAAATGATTGATTTAGCGTGTTTTGAAAAATTAGTGCATTTTCGGTTTTTTCTTTGGAAGGAAAAGTGAAAATTGACAGTTTTGGATTTTATGCGCATTGCAAAAAGCAGAAACGGTAAAAACATATTGCGTTTTTTGTGCGAGTCATTATCGACGATTTATACCAATAAAAAAAATATCCCCAAATGGAAGTTTGGGGATAATGGCGAAATTTACCTGATACAAAAATGATTGCTCAACTGCCGAATAAAGTAGTTTTTTTACCTAAAAATTCGTCTTTCATTCAGTGCTTGTTGCCACGCTCTTGCATTGCGTTGATGTTGTGCGTGTGTAACGGCAAATGAGTGTCGTCCCGAAAAATCGGCATTCGCAGCCATAAATATGTAATTATGCCGTTCGGGCGAAAGCGTTGCATCAATAACCGTTGTCGAAGGTATGCGGATGGGTCCCGGTGGTAATCCGGTGCGTCTGTAGGTGTTGAAAGGCGAATCTATTTCGAGATGGCGGAACAACACGCGCCGAATCGTGAAATCGCCGTGCGCAAATATCACGGTTGGGTCGGCTTCAAGCCTCATTCCTCTGCGCAGGCGGTTGAGATACAAACCTGCCACTCTTGAATATTCATCGGCAAATGTACATTCAGCCTCAACAATCGAAGCCAAAATAGACACTTCAATCGGCGTAAGTCCGATTTCCGCCGCTTTCCGTCTTCGGTTTTCGTTCCAGAAATTATTGTATTCGCGGTAAAATCTGTTCAGCAGATTATCCACGCTGATGTTCCAAAACACTTCGTAGGTATTTGGGATAAACATTGCCGGAAAAGAGTAGTGCGTAAATCCGAACCGTTCGGCTACGGCAGGGTCTTGCAGCGCAGTTACGAGCGAAAGGCTGTCAATCATCAGTTGTTGTGCGAGCCGTCCGGCTAAATCTTCGCGCACGCGGATATTATTAAATGTGATGCGCACAGGCGTCTGCATTCCGCCGCGCAGCATCCGCACAAGTTCTTTGTTGTTCATTCCGTTGCGCACTTCATAGCGTCCCGAACGAACGTTGGTATATTCAAGCCGATCGATGGCTCGTTTCAGCGAATTGCGGTTTTTTATCTTGGCTTGTTCCGATAAGATTGCCAAAACTTCTTCGACTGTCGAAACTTCGTCGGAAATATAAATAAAAACCCTGTCCGAATCGGCAATAATTATATTGGGTGCAACAAAAGTTTGACGAAGATACAAAAACGTGCCTCCTGCAATAATTGCAAGCAAAAGTACAACAGATAAGGAAATTAGCAAAAATTTCTTTTTAAACATAACGAGATCAAAAGTGATTATAGTGAAACAGACAGCAAAATTACTGTTTTTTTTCGACATTTTCTTTAAAATTCTTTGGCAATCGAAAAAAAACCTCTACATTTGCACTCGCAAAAAATTATTGCGCCCGGAGGTGTGGGTGAGTGGCTGAAACCACCAGTTTGCTAAACTGACGTACGGGAAACTGTACCGCGAGTTCGAATCTCGCCGCCTCCGCAAGCTAAAAAAAGAGCAAAATCAAATGAGTGATTTTGCTCTTTTTCGTGTTATCAATTCAAGATATTACAAAAGTTTCCAACCCAAAGTGATGGTAAGTCCGCTATTTGAAAACCGCGAGAGAGCGTTTTTAACATCGTCCCAACTGCTTTCCACTAAATTTCCGGCATAACTGTATCGAATGTCGAATGTAAGCATCAATACATCCGCACTTGCGCCAATGTCAAAACCTATGGCAGCGTCTTTGAAGCTTTTTTCGGTTTCGGCAAGGTTTCCAAATCTCGAACCGGCATTAAATCGAAAATTAGGTCCCGCAAAGCATCTAATGCTTGCAACTTTCAGATCTATCAGTTTGTAGCCCACCAGCAAAGGAAAGTCGATGGCTCTGATTTTCGCAAAATCGCCCACAGTAGGCGCATTTGGCGAAGTGAAAGAAAATTGATAATCTTTTCGCTGCATAACATACATCAATTCGGGCTGAAGATACAATTTGCTGAAATTCAATCGTGCGAAACAACCAAACTTCATGTTTTCCCAAAACTCACTTTTGAATGTGTCAACCGTATAGTTTGGATTACTCAAGGTAAAACTTGAATTGTAACCAATTTTCAGACCGGCGTTAAAAGACTGAGCTTGTGCGCAGAAAATGATAAAAACTAATGTCAAAGATAAAAGAACTCGTTTCATTGTTAATTTTTTTTATGTTTACAAACATACTAACAACCGAAAATACAAAAAAGTTTAAAAAAACATCAAAAAATTCAATCGAACAAACAAATCGCGTCTATTTCTTAGCACAACACTATTTTTTTCTATCTTTGCAGCGAGAATACAGACAAGTATTTGTGGTCATAAAAATAAAAATTTGAATCAAAAGATGAAACGAGCCATATTTCCGGGCACATTCGACCCATTTACAATCGGGCATTACAGCATTGTAAAACGCGGATTAAACATTTTCGACGAAATTATTATTGCAATCGGCAAAAATCAGTCGAAGAAAACGCTGTTTTCGGTCGAAAAGCGTATTAGTATTGTGCGTCAAGCATTTCAGAACGAAAGTCGCGTGAAAGTGCTTGAATACGATTCGCTAACGGTCGATTTAGCAAAGCAATTAGACGCAAAATTTATTTTACGTGGTTTGCGTACCGTTGCCGATTTTGAGTATGAACGCACCATAGCCGACACAAATAATATTATTTCGGGCATCGAAACTGTCATTCTTTTCACAGAGGCGGCTTATTCGCACATTTCATCAACGGTGGCTCGCGATTTAATTTCGTACGGAAAAGATATAACCGAGTTTTTGCCGAAAGGCGTGAAAATTTAAAAGCCCCTCCAAACCTCCCCGAAGGGGAGGCTTTTGGAAAGTGCTAAAAAACAATGGCTTGCAAAAAATAATCAGTTTTAAGCTTTAAAAATACAATAAAATGATGAATAACGAAAGAAAAAATAATCAACCGCAGTCTGCAAAAGCCTCCCCTTCGGGGAGGTTTGGAGGGGCTGGTATTTTCTTTATCCTTTTCCTTTCATTCTCTATTTCGGCACAAGAAATCGACCGCACTTTTTTGATAAATAAAAACCTGAGCATATTTAGCAATATTATGCGCGAATTGGATTTGTTTTATGTTGATTCGATTGATTATACCGCATTAACGCAAGCAGCAATTGATTATATGCTCGCTAATCTTGATCCTTACACAGTTTTTGTGCCCGAAGAAGATACCGAAACACTGACTTTGCTCACCAGCGGACAATATGGTGGCATTGGTGCTTTGATAACAGGCATGGGCAATCGGGTTTATATTTCAGAGCCATACGAAGGAATGCCCGCACAGCGATACGGACTACGAGCCGGCGACATAATTCTCGAAGTAGATGGTGTGAGCACGAGCGGACTTTCTGTAAGCGAAGTAAGCGCGATGCTTCGCGGAACACCGAGTACACGAATCAATATTAAAATAAAGCGATTGGGTGAGCCGCAGCCGATTGAAAAATCATTTCTGCGCGAAAGAATACAACTGCCAACAATTGCATATTATACCGTTTTGGAAGGAAATATTGGATATATTCAATTGAGCGATTTTACAAATCGAGCTGCCATCGAACTGAAAACCAAACTTCGTGCGATGGTTGAAAATTATGCAATAGAATCCTTAATTATCGATGTGCGCAACAATGGCGGTGGTTTGATTGATGAAGCGGTACAAATTTTGGGTTTTTTCCTGCCTAAAGGAACGGAAGTAGTTACCACGCGCGGACGAAATCGCATTAGCGATCGTGTGTATCGTACTACAACCGAACCCGAATTTCCGAATATGAAGCTGGCAATTCTCGTAAACCAACACTCTGCATCGGCATCAGAAATATTAGCGGGCGCAATTCAAGATTTGGATAGAGGTGTTGTAATTGGTGAACGTAGTTTTGGAAAAGGATTGGTTCAAGCGGTTCGACCAATTTCCTTTGGCGGACATTTAAAAGTAACAGTTGCTCATTATTATATTCCAAGCGGACGCAGTATTCAGGCTTTGGATCACAGTCATCGCGACGAAGATGGGCGCGTAACCCGTATTCCCGAACATTTAACAAGTGTTTTTCATACGCGAAACGGACGTGAAGTGCGCGATGGCGGCGGCATTACGCCCGACACAATCACAGTTGAAGAAAGACGAATGAATGTAGCTTATCACATACTGATACAAAATCTGTATTTTACTTTCATCAATCAATTTATGCAATCCAATCCAAGCATTTTGCCGCCGGCAGAGTTTGAGTTGACAGATGATATATTTGATGCTTTTGTAAGTTTTTTGGTTGAGCAAGAATTTAATTACATACCTCAAACTGCTCGCTTTCTCAATGATTTGGAAGAAGTGGCACGATTCGAAGGCTTGCTTGAACAAAGCTCAGCCGAGTTTGAAGAATTACGCAGAAAATTAGTGCCCGATGTGCTGCAAAGTATTGAAAATAACAGAGAGCGAATAGCTTATTTGTTGAGCATTGAAATTCTGAAAAGAAACTTTTTTCAACGCGGCGAAATACAATTTTCTTTGCGTTTCGACAATGACTTGAAAGTGGCGACAGAAATCCTGAAATCCGATGTTTTATATCGAGAAATTTTAGGAAAATAAGTATCGAGCTACAATAATATGCTAATGTGCAAATTCGATAACTTAAATTTTACACATTAGCAATACAAAAATATCGCGAATAGACCTCAGTTTACTCGCGATATTATTTTATAACGAATTGTGAAGACTACGCTTCCGTTTTCAACTCTACCAATACATTGGTATTATATACTTCCAGCACCACTACGGTTTGATTTTCGTCAATAAAACCATCGGTCGATTTTGCTTCCACAACCGAATCGTGAATTCTGATTTTACCAATTGGCGCAAGTCGTGAAATAGTTTTTCCTTCATCGCCCGGCTTGATTTCAATCCCTTTCAAGGGTTCTATTTTTTCGGTAATATCCACTTTAAGTGCCATTCGGTCGAGCGTTTTCGACTTCATAAACCGCCAAACAGCGACGGCAAGCAAAGCAAGTCCGCCTATCAATGTCAGAATTCCGGCAGTAGTACCCATATTCGCAAAGGCGAAAATTATCGCTGCAGCAATAAAAAGTGCGCCCACAATTCCGGCAATCGTAATGCCCGGTAAAAAAAATATCTCAATGATAAGGAATAAAATCCCAAGTGCCAACAAAACGCCGATAATAATGATTGGTGTCATAATAAAATAATTTCAAGATTCAAAAATTTCAGATTTCAGATTCCATTCGATTGTATAAAAATCAGATTCCAGCAATTAGGCTAAAAAAGCCACAAGGAAAATCCGGAATTTGAAATTTGAAATCGATTTTTCACCGCCAAAGTTACAAATTCCTTTTACATTTGCAAAATACAGCTATATTTTTTTCTTTTTTTCGATTTTTTAATCGCATACGCATTATTATTTCTATATTTGCTGTTTGATTTTGGCTAATCGTTTTAATGGTCTAATCGGTGAATCGTTTACTGACTAATC